>Ga0210030_1000004_pt1 | contig 221187 bp, 324 predicted proteins | sample CryGeymeta201523_FD_183986 | JGI IMG/M metagenome (GOLD analysis project Ga0210030, IMG submission 183986) | Groundwater microbial communities from Crystal Geyser aquifers in Utah, USA - Crystal Geyser metaG 2015-23 (SPAdes) (version 2) | ecosystem: Environmental > Aquatic > Deep subsurface >...
AAGAGATTAATCCTTTTGAGTAGAACCAAAGCTAGCATAAGCTATCTTTGGAAGTGTAGGTTTATCAGCTTGGTTTAACAACCCCTACCAAGCGACTTGTTTTTCAACAAGGTTTCAGAGGGGCTTGTAAATACAGTTTAATTATTATAGATTTATCTTTGTCGAAATAATTCGGCTAAGATTTTGAACAAATCAAAAAGTGCATATAATCTATCTTTTTCTTGCATATATTGGATGTAAATAATGTTAATAAATAAAAACATAAAAACATAAAAACATAAAAATATGCTGTAATGAAGAATTACTACTGTTTATATATATGAAAATAATTCCTGTAATTCATCACTTAACTAATGAAATAAGCATGACTAATGCAAGTTTATGCTCACAAGAAGGAGCCTATGGTGTGTTCCTTATCTCCATGAGTGGAGAAAATAATGATTTGCCAATGTTGGCAAAAGCAATAAAAGGAAAATTCCCAAAATTAAAAGTTGGATTGAATCTTTTAGGAGAAACTGCTATTGAGGCATTACTTATTAGTTTAGATTTTAACTTAGATATGACATGGAGTGATAATCCTATTGTTACAAGTAGTGGAATTACGGCTGAAGCTATGACTATTGTTGATGAATTAAGCGGTAAAAATCATTTATTTTTTAATTCTGTAGCATTTAAATATCAAAAGAATGAATTGTATCCTGGTCAAGCTGCCTTATTCTCAAAAGATTGTGGATTTATTCCAACAACATCAGGTAAGGCTACAGGAGAAAGTGCAAATTTAGATAAAATTAAAGAAATGAAGCTAGCAATCAATGATTATCCTTTGGCTATTGCTAGTGGATTATCTCCTGAAAATGTTGAGGAATACTTACCTTTTGTTGAATATGGTTTAGTTTCAACTAGAATTTCAGATACATTTCATGAATTTAATCGTGAAAAAATAAGATTTATTGTTTCTAAAGGTTCTAGTTTATTTTAATGAGTAATGTTGTTACACAAATATATTAAATATTTTGATATATGAAGGTGGTTTAGTTAAAAAAACAAATAATTAGTGTTCCAACACAAATTAGATGTAGAAATAAGTGTAGTTTTTGTATTTCAAAAAACAATTCATTAGTTAGAAATTTAACTTCAGTAGAAATAATTGAATTAATAAATATAGTGAAATTAGAAAGTAAGGATATTGAGGTATCATTTACTGGAGAGGGAGAGGCGATTCATAATTTAAAACATTTGAATAAAGTAATAGATGTTTTGTCAGAAAACAAAAAAATATCATCAATAAAAATAGCTTTTTCTGGAGTTGGAGTTAGATTAATATCTAAAATAAATACAAAAATTCCAATTACCTTACAGTTCTCACTTCATCATGCAAATGAAGATAAAAGAAAAAACATTATTCCATTTAGTGACTCTTTGCTAGAAATTAAGTTGGCACTTATCAAATATGAGTGTATGTTTTCAAAAATAAACATAAATTATGTATTAATGGATGGGATTAATAACTCAACAGAAGATTTATTGTTGTTGAATGAGTTTGTGAATAAAACAAATTGGAATATATTGTTTAATCCATTAGTGGCTGAGGGTGAATTAAAATATATAAATTTAGAAAATGTGCTAGGTCATGAAAAAATTAAAATATATAAGAAAATTGGGGAATCTATTGTAAATAATGATTTTTATAAAAAATTAACTTATTCAAAAATAGGTTAAATTAGCTACATAATTTTTAAAATCTATTCTGCAGCTTTTCGGGTCTTAAATGGACCAGAAATCAAAGTCATACTTTGACTAGTTATATATTCTTCCAATGTAATGCGACCTGGTATCGGAGATACATTCAAAGCCCAACGTAATGGAATTTCTTTTCCATCAGAGGTTTTAACTTTAAACCAAATGAATCGAATGTATGACATGTTAAAAATATTTTAATTGGTATATGTATATTGTCGCCAAAGCCACGGAGTATTATCCTGTAATATTACTTGGACAAAAAATCTGATTATGATATATGTCATCAGCAATAAGTCTCACACTCGCATTATAAGGATTAGGGCAAGTGAATGTTTCATATTTATGTTTTTGCTGCATCATAATTAAGCCACGAATAGCGGCACCATGACTAACCACAATATGGTTTTCAATATTAGATTCATTAGCTAGAATAGTTTTCAAAAAGAAATCTAAGCGCATACACATGTCAAAAGGTGACTCTCCAAGTGGTGGTCTTGCAAAAAAATCATGATTACTTTTTCTATGTAAATTAAAGTGCTTAGATTCATGCTGAAAATGAGTATTATAGTCAACTACATCATCAACTAATCCAAATTGGCGTTCAGAAATATAAATACTTTCTTCTTCTGAAAATTTAATATTTTTGGCATTAAAAGAGTTTTTAATTTCTTGAGATGTCTGACGAGTTCTATGGTATGGAGAGTTCCAAATTTTAATATCAGTTTTTTGAGATTTATTAAGAATAAAATGATTAGAAAAAAAGTCTCCAGTTTCTTTTGCTTGAACCTCTCCAATAGAACTTAATCTAATAGACATGTTTGTATTAAGTTTTAAAACTTCATGATTAACATTCGATAGTGATTGAGCATGCCGAACTAAAAAAATATTCATAATAACCTTTATTTATATAATTTTAAATTTTAACACAATATGTAAAATATTTCAATAATAGGGATATAGTCTATTGTTGAAAATTATGCTTGGAATTGGGAACCTGAAAAATATCTAAATTTAAGTTTACTATTTCTTTATTTGTAATTTATATGTTATTATGAAAATAAATAAAAAGAAATTATGAACTCTACACAAAGCAAATCTTTAGTTAATACAAAACTATATGATAATGATAAAACTATCATAAATGATACATCATATTTGTTATTTAATTTTCGTGATTTAAAGATGAATCTTAAGGATTATCCAGAATCAATTAAAAGTAATGATTTTTTTCTTTATGAATATTTTTCAAAAGTTCCTTCAAATAAGAAGGAATATAAATTAATCCCACCACATTTATTAAAATCAACATTTTTTGTTGCGGCATGTTTAAAAGTTAATCCTGATATTTATTTGTTGGCAGATAAAAGTTGCCACACAAATTATTCTTTTGATGTAATAAAGGTATACCATCCAAGCAGTTATATGAAATATGCTAATGAGTCTGATTTAAACAATAAAGAATTTTGTTTGAATTCACTTAGTGTTTCTACTTTAAATTATCAATTTTTCCCTAATGAGATTAAAGAGGATTTTAATATTTGTAATATAATTGTAAAAAAAGACCATGCTTTAGGAAAGTTTGTAGAACATATTCCTGAATCTAAAATAAAGGATACTTCTTTTGTTAAGTCACTCATAAAAACAAATGTAAATATTTTTAAATTTTTGCCTTCTGAATACCGTTCTAATGAAGATATTTCTTTACCTATTATTAGATTAAATACAAATTTTTTTATTGACTTAGATATTAGTCTTAAGGAAAATGAAAATTTCATTAATGAAGTTTTTAAATATTATAAAAAAACCAAAAATATTTATGATGATTTCAGTAAGTTTAATATAAAAAATGTTATTGCAGAATTACCATTAAAGTTTTTTACTCCAACATTTTGTCAAGAATATAAAAAGGAAATAAAATCTTTATTTAAAAGTTTACCTAAACAACATCGTGGGGACATTAATGTAATAAGGTCTGTTTATTTAGAAAATGAAAAAGCCCAAGACATTGAGTGTTTTCAAAGTATATTTTTAAACAAGATTACAGATTTAGATTTACAACAATCATTAAAGAATTTTTGTAAACAATTTGAAGTGAGAAGAACTATAGAATCTCAACAGTATATATTAAAATTCCTTGATAAATATCACATTAATAAGGAATTGAAAGAGAGTTTAGAAATAAATGAAGGTAAGGTAAAAAAAATTAAAATTTAATTATCTTTTTAATTTTTTTGTTTGTTGAGGCAATGCTAAAGATTGGTCATTTTTTACTTGTTGAATAAGTTCTTCAGACATATCTGCAATAACAACAGAACCACTACCAATACCAAAACTTTTTGTATTTTGATTGAAAACAATTAATCCAGCTTCTTCAAGTGCTTTGGTCATTCCTGTATTTTCAGAATAATCTTTAATCATGACTTGATTTTCACCAATATCTTCTTCTGGAATATTAACTGTTGCTGTAGCAATTGGTTCACCTTCAAATAAATCTTTATCTGGATTTGAAACTGCACTAACCAATGAAATAGACAAACGATTGCTCTGTCTATATCTGTTTAATTCAACCTTACAATCATAATTCAAAAACTTAACATTTTTCATAATAATCCTATATTTATAATCATTATATATTAACACATTAAAAGGTTAATTCAAATATTACCCAATTACCATTTTTGCATAATTTTAACAATGCTTAAATATTCTTTATGAGAAATTCCATTATCAACATCAACAAGAAAAATATTGTTATCATTAAGTTTAACTTCTTTAGTTAACTTTTTATCAGCTAATCCAGCACCACTACTTGTATCATCTAAAATAATATATTTATTACCATATTCAGGATGAAGACTTAACCAATGAGCAATTTGTTCATGTCTATGATTGTAACTATCTCGTGGAGTTTTCCATGTTTTATGAAGATTATAATTTAATTCATTTTTAATTAGAAGACCTTCAATTTGAGACTTTTCATGTAGCCAATCATCAGCCCAAGAACTAGAAATAACAAGGTCATAAGGGTATATGGTTAGCAGTCTATTTAGCATTGCAATAGAGATTGGGTCTGCTTTCCAATAGTTTACATATGGATGTAAATTAAGTTCTTCACAATTTTCTTTTGCTAACTTACCAGAGTTTTCTGGTAAAAGGAAAACCCTATTAGGGAAAATTGGTCCATCAAAATCTAAAAAAATAACACCAGGCATAAACACCTATTAAAAAATAGAATGTTTAATTATAATACTAAATAGGTTTATGAGCAACCATATTTAGAAAGTTTTTGTTTTACAAAATTTGCACGCTGTTCAGAGCTTTTTGCCCCAAATTCAACTACACCAATTGGAGTTGAACAATCAGCTAAATGAACTAAATTATAACCACTTTCATGAATATATCCTGTTTTTGAAAGATTAACATCAAATCCTTGTTCTCTGACTAGCTTATTACTATTTTTATAAAAAATTGTCTGATTTCTACTATTTTTAGAAGAAGCATAAGTTTCACCACTTATTTTAGAAATAGTGTTATTTTTAACAACATTAATTGTTAATTTTCTATAATCATCAACACTAGATTGATTATTCGGTGATAAACCAGATGAGTCAACAAATGTAGTATTAAATAACCCCCATTTTTTAGCTTGCATATTCATATTTTTAATAAAAGTTTGCTTCGTCCATCCTGGAATAGCTCTAGATAAAGCAGAAGCCGCATAGTTATCAGAGGCGATAAGCATAACTTCTAAAAGGTTTTGACATTCATATTCTTTATTTTGTGCCAGTCTTGTATGAGTTCTTTTGATGTAGTCAGTATCAGCATCAGTAATAATTGTAGAACAATTTTGAATATCTGGAATATTATTAACAAAAACATAGGCGGTCATTAATTTTGTTAAACTTGCAATTGGCCACTTTGTATCTGGAGCACTCTCTTCTAAAATGGTTCCGTTTTCATAATTGAATACAGAATACTTTATATTAGATAAAAAACTATTAGATGGTCTGTTGTAAGCTATTAATTTTTTTGAGCTTTTAGTAGACTTAGAATTAAAAAAAACTTTTACTTTATTTTTAATGACGACTTTTTTATGAATAGATTTTTTTGATGAAATTTTAGATTTGTGATGATTGGTTGGAGAAGCAATTACAGAAGTGCTACCCCCCAAAGCTAATATGCACAAAATTTTTGTAATTGATTTAAACATTTATTATATATCCTTGTTTTATTTTAATGTTTTTGAAGCATTAAGTTATTATTAAAAACAATAAATTTTAATAAATCAATAAGATAAGTAAAAATAAATAAAATAAAAAATATTAATTGTTTTTGTTGCTTTAAAAAATCAACATTTTAATGTTTTTTTAAACAACTCAAAAGTAGCTTGTTCATCATCAATTTTCATAAAAAATGCTTCAGTATGAGTTTGTCAATGGTTCTCTTGATGATATTAGTTTTAAAATGGAAGTTTCATCTTCAGCCAATATTTTTGTTATCTTGCCTGTTTCAATTTCATAGAAAGTTCTGAATCCATTTTCATCGATTGGGTGTCTAATTATGTTATTAATCATAATGTGATTTTCCTTTTTTTTTATTCATGGAAAGAATTATCTATGTCAATCTGAATCCCAATAAGACATTTCTTCATCAGCAGCATGAATTGGTTCATATCCTTCTGCAAATGAATCGTCAGCAGAAGTAGCACATTCCATTGCCCAATTAGTATCCATGCCACTTATCTCTTGAATTCTATTAGTATATGATGTATTCCATTCATTTCTTTCCATATTAGTCATCCCCAACAAAAATACCTAATAATGATAATAAGTTTTGAAAAATATTAAATAAACTTAAATATATTCCCAATGTGGCAGTAATGTAATTAGTTTCTCCACCATTGATTATACGTTGCACATCATAAAGAAGAAATGCTGAAAATATTCCAATAGATATTACACTTAAAACAATCATAAATATAGTAGATTGAAAGAATATATTAGCTAAACTTCCAAATATAAGCATCAATACTCCAACAAAAAGAAACTGTCCCATAAATGAAAGGTTAGTTTTTATAACTGTTGCAAGGAAAGACATCCCACTTAAAATAATTGCAGTTCCACCAAAAGCCATTAAAATTAATGTAGAACCATTTTTATATCCAAGGGTGTGACCAATTAATCCAGAAAGCATAAATCCCATAAAAAAAGTGAATGCAAAAAGTAATGGCACACCAAGAGGTGAGTTTTTATTCTTTTCAATTAAGTACATTAATCCAAATGGATACTAGGTAAAATTATGGTTCCTTTACAAGTAAGGCTCTTTAATGGGCTGATTCATTTATTTTCATTTTCTAGTATTGCCATATATTCATTAATTAAACTAACCTGTTTTGTTCCAACGAAACACCTAAACTTCTTTTGACAGCAGAAAGAGTAAGGCCACCTAAAAATACCATAATAACAATAATTGCAGACATACCTAATGATTGATAAAAAGAAAATGGAGTAATCCAATAAAGGGAACCCCTACTAGAGTTGCAGCAGAACCTTCGCAAACAAAACCTTCAACAGTTTTAGAAGGACTAACTAATGGAACAATTTTATATTTACCGAAAAGTTTTCCAAATACATATTGTAATACATCACTAATTTGAACAACAATTAATAGATAAAGAAATAATAATTCTGATTTACCTTCAAAGCCTGGAATGTCTAGAATAACAAGAGCAGAGGCATTACTAATGCAATAAAAAGTAATCATAACTCCCCATTGAATCTTAGATGTTCTTTCTAAAAAATTGTCAACTTCACCAGATAATGTAAAAATAGCAGGTAAAAGTAAAAAAGCATAAACAGGAATAAATATTGAAAACATACCATACCAATGTTTGGATAAAAGGTAGTATTGAAATGGAATAATAACAAAAAAAGATAAAGATAATGCTTTGAAGTCACCAAATTTTGTAGGTGTTAAAGATATAAATTCTCGTAAAGCAAAAAAAGAAATAATACCAAAAAGAAGAAAAATGGATTTTCGCCAGCTATATAAAATGAAGCTAAAAGAATAATCATAACCTACCACGCATTTACTCTTTGATTTAAGTTTTTAATAACTTCACGAGATTTTTCTTCTTTTTAAGAAAGAAAAGGATTTGACCGATTAAAGAAGAAATAACCAGAAGAGGAAATATACCACTCATTAAAATGATGAAGTTATTATCTAGAGAATTAAAAAGATTTAGAAATTTATTGTACATGATTATTTCACTTTAAGATTAATGATTGATTGTCTAGCTCTTATTAAAAAGTCTGATTTGGTTTCGTCTTTTACAAAATGAAGTGGTTCTCCAAAGATAACAGAGCAAATTAAAGGAAAAGGATGAAAGACACCTTTGGGCATACATCTATTGTTATTTCTAGTTCCTTCTGGGAAAATAATAATTAAAGAACCTTCATTTAAAACATTGTTTTTAAATTTTAGTGTTCTATTAATACAAGTAATTAGTGAACCAACCGTAATAACCGATAAACCAATCAATAAAGAATAAAAACTATGATAAAACCAAAATTCAAATTGAACTAAAATTGAAGATGCAATTTAAACTGCCATACGTTGAGATTTAGATTGAAGACCTTGAAAATCTTGAGTAAACCCAAGGCTTACCCCAAAAATTCTGATATATGCAGTAGCTATCGCAAATAAAGAGCCAAATAGTGCTAAGGTTTGATAGCCTGAAACATATCCTGCTGAGATAATAAAAATAGTATCTGTAATTCTATCTGGAAATTCATTATATATACTACCTAAAGGATTATTTAACTTCATTTCAATAGCAACCATGCCATCAAATAAATTACAAAGTAATCTAATTAATATAAAAAAAGGAAACAAGAAAAAACCACCATATTGAGGAATCAATAAATAGAATGTACCAATTACAGCAAAAAAAATACTCCACATAGAGATTTTGTTTGGAGATATATTACTTTTCGTGCCCAATTTGTGTTTTTTGATGTAATTGGCCGCCTATTTTTTTATGTTAATTCCATGTAATAATCATTAGAGCATATCGGGCTATTATATCTTAAAATATCTAAGGTATGTTTGTTTGTTTTAAATATAATTAAATTTTTGTAAATATTAAAAAGAAACAACAGTGTGATTAATTATGATATTCTAGTCTATTATTAAAAAATTCAGATACAAGAGTTCCTGGATTTTCTTTTTTTATTTTAATTAAATCTTTCATGTCATCATTGTTCATGTATGAAATATTTTTATTTTCAATATTAAAAATATTATCAAAACATTCTAGCTTATCTAAAAATTCAAACATTTTTTCTTGAGTTGGAAATCTTAATCCAACATGACCATCATCACAACCATGAAAAAAACAAACAATAGGATTTTTTAAAATATGTTCAACCATATCATCAAAAAATGGTGATTTAATATATTTGCTAGGTTCATTTACTTTTGACACGTAATGCCATAAACAACGTTCTTCAGAATCAAAGAGAAATGAATATTTATATTTATCTAATTTCCAATTTTCAGAATATAGATTTGGAATCTGTTCTCTTGATAGTTCAAACATATCTTTACCAAATTTATTAAACTCTTTGCTAGAGTCCATCATAAATACAGGAGATAATCTTTCGTGTTGGGGCATAATTTCACCAATCATTTTAGTCGGACAACTAAAATAAGTATTTGCTTTTTCATTATCTGTTGATAAAGCAGGGATAACTGCAACTAATGGATAGTCTCCATATTTAATATAATAATCATCTAAATCTTTAGCTAAACTTAATTTTGGATTTAGTTCAATTTCTTGCATTAATTTTAAGTGTTTTGCGTCTTGTTGTTTAAATAAGTTTGAATTAAGTTTTGAGGTTTTCATATAAATATACCAGATAATGTAATATTATACTATATTTATAATTAATATTAAATAATTTTACCTAAATTTTTATTCTTTTTTTATTTTCATTATTATTTGGCAATTTACTATCTAATAGACATTTATAATAAATACTTTCTATAATTTGTTTATTTGGGTCTTTGGCTATCAATTCTTTAAGAAATTTATTTTGTTCTTCTTGATTGCCGTGAGTAAAAACAACATTTTTTAATGTAGGTAAAATAGTTTCAATAATGTCTTTTTTTCCACTTTTAACTACTGATAAAAACAAATTATCATTATTATAAGAGTATTGTTCTTCATTAAATCTAAATCCATAATTTAATAATGATTTAATACGAAGAATGTCTAAAGAAGAAATAAAAAATTTAGAATCGTCTATATTTTTTGGAAGAAACTTATTGATTATTGAACAAGAATCAAATGCAAAATCATCCTTAATTAATTTTAAATGAAAAAAATTACAGATTTCACTAGATTTTCCGTTGCTTCCTGCATTGTTGTGTATAAATTCAAGAATTTTTTCTTTTTCTTTTTTTCCAAAATCAACATAATACTTTTCTATTAGTTGTAAATTAAATTCATCTTTGGGACGATGATTAAATAAAAAATCAAATAAAGTATTTTTATTCCTTATGTCTTCTTCATTTTCGTTTATAAATTCACGGTTTTTTCTACGCTTGTGATCTTCAATGTAATAAATTGTTTCATAAATAAAATCAGTAGTTTGAACACCAGAATTTAATATCCATTTAGATTCTGGTGTTAATTGATTAACAAAAGCACCTATTTTAATAAATGCTGAAAGTAAAAATGAATTTTTAAATGCATAATCTACTAAAGAATACCATTTTGTTTTTTCAGTGCAAGATTCTAATTCTTCTTTTGAAAATCTTTTTATTTCATTGTAAACAAGAATGTGAATAGGGCTATTCTTAAATGTTTCAAAGGTTTCAGCACTTGAGGTTTTGCTGGTGACATAATCAAGAGATTTTAACAAATCTTTAGCTTCTAAAATTTTTACCATAATAATTTAAATATCAATTGTTTATTGTATTTTTAATTTTTTATTCTTAGAAACAGTTATTCCAATTTTATTTAAGTCTTCTTCTTCCATAAGTTCCATAACTTCATCATATCCAGAAAGCCAATAGTCAATAAATCCTGTTTTAATGTTTTTAGATAATGCAGAATCAACTTCTGTTAAAAAGTTATTAGCGTCATCACCTTGCATTAGAACATTATTAAATCCATTTTTAGCATTAATGTTATCAATATTACGATTTAAAATAATCACACCATAACCCATATCAAAAACTTGATAGTTCATTGTTTCTAATTTTAATGTTGCTGTCATATATAATTCCTTAATTTTATTTAATTATATAATAATCGAATAAATAATCAAATTTAAATCCACCAAACATGAGTGATTCACTATGATTGATGGAATAATATAACTTATTTAATTAAATAATTTAAAGTAAATAAATGTTTTTGACTATTGGGTTCTACTAAAATTCCAGTGCCACCAGCTTTTTCCCAATTTTTTATATTTGTTGCACTATCATCAACTAAAATAAATCTAGAAGGGTTGTTTTTAATAACTAGGTGTTTTTCTGTTGAATAACAAATATGAATATTTTCAGGTTTAATATTTGGTAAGTTTTTTTGTACTGAAATCTTTTTAGCTTCAGATGCTAGTTTAAAACTAATAGAGTTTTTCTTGTAAAAAAATGAAGGTAAGGCTGTTAATATATGAATATCAGAACTAATTTTATTAGATTTTTCATAAATAAGTAATGCATCTTTTTTTAATGGAATGTTTTCCCAAAAAGATGGATTGTTTTTAATTTTTAGCCAAACCTTAATTATAGGAAGTAAGTTTTTTACAATGTGAAGTTTATTGTGGAGTGAAAATGATGGCACATTAAATGTTTTTGATGCATATTGTGTAGTATCAAATAATGTGTCATCTAAGTCTAGAAATATAATTTTATTCATTTTTTGTTTAATGCAAGAGTAATCATTCCAATGTTACTAAAATAAATAGGATATTCAAATAGTTGGTGTTCATTAATTAAGCAAACATAAGTAATTTAGCTATCTTCAGTGTTTCCAACTTCAACATTAAGTTCTTCTTGTTTTTTCAAAAAATCATATTCAGCATCATTAAGTTGAATCCTGAATGTATGTGCTTGGTGTGTGCTAACAGTAGCTACAAGTTGTCTTGAACAAACAAATTCAAAAAGTTCATGTTGAGAATTTGTTTTTGGCTCAATGTTTTGTGGGCTACTACCACTTGAGACTTCAAAAACAAATCCTGTTACATTATTTAACGGGCTTCTGAATTCTTTAATAAAAGGATTTCATTACCTTTTTTTGTTGGATAATAAGCAACAACAGTACTAATATCTTTTCTAGAAAAAATAAGTTCGTTAGATTTAAATCTTTTTTCTTTTTCAACCCAAACATTTACAGATAAAATAAACGAAAACACGCCAATTTGTGGAATTTGAAATGACTGCAATAGTGTTGCATCAATTAATTTGTTTCCAGCAGTAATAAGATTATTATGCCAAGATTGAAACTGATTGGTTCCCCAAATAAAAAGAGGAATATTAATTTCACCAGCACGACGAATAGCACCATTACCAAGACTATCAATAGTATATTTGATAAGTGCTTCTAAGTTATTAAATGTTGGTTGTTTGGTTTCTAAATAGCGAACATCTAAATATTTACATTTTTCAGCAGTATCAGGTCTTCCATAAGTTATTTTACCCATGTCAGCCGAAAGGCACCGTCCTTTAGGGCAGCGATGTAAGGCTGATTAAAAAACTTTAGTTTTTTACTACCTGACTTAGAATAGTGTGTATAGCCTAAAAAATAGCTTTAGTAATTGAATAAGGTAGTGGTTGGTCAGAAAAATAAACGTTCATATCAACTCCTAGTATGTCTTGTCATAATATTTTATTATTGACTAATATTGTAGATTCTAACACAAATAATTTTATAACTTTAATTTTGAGAATAAATAAACTGAAAAAATACAGTTTATTTTAATATAATTATATTTGTTTTAAGATTAATTACATTAGTTGTTTGACAATTACAATATTTATTGTTTAATTACAGTAACTATTGTAATTAGAGGAATTAATGAAGTTAACAATTGAATTCACGAGTTGAATCATCTGTAAATATTCAAATGTTGACTCAAAGATTAGCAAAAAACATTCAGTTGGGTGTTGCTGGTAATGAAGCATCATATAAGTTAATTAAAAGCGATATTAACTCATTAGATAAATATTTAACAACCTTTAAAAATGGTGAATCTGGTTTTACAAAACTAGAAGATGAATTACAGTCTAGCATTGTAACCCCATTGAATAAAAACTATAACGTCATTGAACAAAAATTAACGATTTTACAAAATAATAAAACACCAATTGTTGATGTTTCACAAAAGGCAACCGAGTTTAATACCAGAATTAAAAATTTGGTTAAAGATTTCGATACAATTTATATGTTAATGATTCAACGTGGTGTTGATAATTCTAAATTAACGGCTCTTCAAAGTTTATCTAGTGTGGTATCTAACTTAAATAAAAACCTTGGAACGGCTGTAACTTTTTCTCAAGTTGATTTGAGGTTAGTATCTGATTTAAGTTCTGATTATCAAACAATTATTGCATTAATTAAATCATTAACTGTTGAAGATCCTATTGAAGATAAGTTCCTATTAAATGAGTTGATTACAGTTGGAAAAAATTATGAAGACTTTTTAGGTTCTATTCCTGACTTGTTAAATAATGTTAAGCCTCTTTTGGATGGTAAAAAAGCTGGAACTGAAACTTTAAGTATTCTTGATGTAATCTATAGTGATATTGATGGATTAATAAAAGCTTCAGAACAAGAAAAATCAACTTTAGATAGTTTTAAAAGTCTTGCATATTTGTTAGCATTATTAACTGTGACATTTATTTTATTGGTTGGTTTTATTAACTTGAAAGAATCTCAAATTAGAGCATGGTTTACAACAAAAGAAAACGATGAGACTGACTCCGCGGTTATCGCATTGATGGAGGAATTAGTTCCAATTTCTGAAGGTAATTTGAAAGCTAGAGCCACAGTTACAGAACACGTAACAGGTTCATTAGCTGATAAAATAAATGCAATGGCTGAGTCACTTCAAATAGCTGTTAAGAGCACTCGTAGCACATCTCAAGAAGTTTCATTACAAATGGCTGAAGTTAAGGAAATGATTTCATCAGCTTCTGATTTAGCAAAAAATGCTGAAGATGCAGCTAAAAAGTCAAATGAAGCTTCTGTTGCAGGTTCTAATATGGTTAACTTAGCGGCAGAAAAGATGGAAGAAGCTAGAAGTAAGATGCAGGAAACATCTAAACGTGTTAAGCGTCTTGGTGAAGTTTCTCAATCAATTGGTTTAGTTACTGACTTGATTGAAGAAATGACAGAGAAAACTGCTGTTCTAGCACTTAATACACAGTTGAAGGCTGCAGAATCTGGTTCTGATGGTAATTCATTCCGTGTTATTGCTGAAGAAATTAGAAAGCTTTCAGAAGAATCAAAGAAATCACTTTATACAATTAGAAGTAACGTTCAAAGCATGCAATCAGAAACACAAACTGTGATGTTATCCATTGAACAAACTACTGCCAATGTGGTTGATGGTTCAGTATTGTGGGAAAAAGCTGAGAAGGACTTGAAATTAATTCAAGAGGCTGCATCAAAAATTGAAAAAGTTACTCTTAAATTAAATGAGTTGAGTAATAAACAGGTTGAGAAGGCAATAGAAACAGAAAATAATATGCTTGAATTAAATAAATCTATTTCACATTTTAATGTTTAATAATTGTATAATTATTTTTAATAGGGAAATCATATGATTTATAGTTTTCGTAATCGTCGTTATTTAATACAAGCGACAATACCGTTGGCAAGAAAATTGGCAAATTTATTAGGGTTAATTCAGGTTTTAGAAACTGAGAAGAATCCTAATGAAGAAACCAAAAACTTGTTAAGAGAGGTTTGGGAAGAAATTGAGCTACAAACAAGTTTAAATGGTGGCAGCTCAATTAGTTTACATGCTAAAATGTTGTTAGAGAATTTAAGTAAAAATGGTCTAATTAAATTAGAAGAAGTAGAATTTTTACTTGATGAATTAGATATGCAACATTATCATTCTTCTTTGTTTTATAAAAGATTTGAATCAGAAAAAGCCCACTTAACATGGTATAAATTAACTCCAAATTTAACTATAAGTGATAAGTTTTCAGAAGGTTTGGTTGGTCTTAAGTCTCTAATTAATGTAGAGACATTAAGTGAACAATTAAATAATCAGGCTGATATTGATTCATTAATAAACAAATTATTTAAAACAATTAAAAATAATTCACCAAAAGTTTATGAAAAAACTTTTATTAGTTTTTTTATAGATAGACTTTCTCTAGTAAAGAGTTTGTTGTCAGGTGCTAATAATATTAGCCATGTAAATGTATTGGTTGATGCATTTACATATCTTTTAAATCAAAAAGATTATTCTAAAATAGATGCTAGAGTATGGTCATCATTATTGTGGCATGCTCATGTTTTACCTACTGATTTTTCTGAAGCTATTGGTTTCACAAAAAAAGAAGATGATTTGTCCGTGTTGGAAAAAAAGGAAATAACTAAAGAAGTTTCTAATGAAATTTTACCATACATAGGAAATGCTCGTTGGCCAAGTTGGAAAGCTTTAGAGGGAGATTTTATTTCTTTAAGTGAATTACTTGAGGAAAAAAATGTTCCTTGGTCTAAAGTTAAAGAACATTTGGGTCATATTATTTCTCAATCATCTAAAGATGATACAGATTGGAATCCTGGTGTATTTTTACAAAAGATGGCAGATTATATAGAGAAACATCCTGCTGAATATAAAAATTTAAGTGCTCTGCTTGTTCGTAAGCTTGCTTTATGGAAGGATGCCCTACTAAAACGAGATCCATTATCTATTTTAAATTGGATTAATTTAGCATTGTTGTCTACTCCAAACTGGAATAATTGGTTTAAATTACAAAAGAATGTAGACAATAAAATAGAGCAAGAAATAATCTATGAAATTCAAGAAGATTTAATAAACAATAAAAGTTTAGCAGTAAAAAATCTTAGAGCACTAGGTATTACTTGGTTGCTTGAACCATTTGAAAATAATCAAGTGCCAGAAAATATTATGGAATTAAAAAATGGTTTGTTAATTGAGTCTTTATTTTGGACATATGAAAATCCAAAAGCTTCTTTATTTTTTGCTTCATTAGCGAAAGATATGACTGAAGATAATTCTGGATTTATTAAATTATCAAATCAAATGATTGAAATAGAGAAAAATCTTATTCAAGATACTGTTCAAGAAGCTGTTACTGAAGAAATCAGTGAAGAATTGTTTGCCGCTATAGTTACTGATGCTATAGATATGTATTCTCTATTACAGGCATCCATGGAAAAAATGTATGAAAAGAATGAATGCAATGATGATTTTATTAGAGCAACACATTCATTTAAAACTTTAAGTTTAAATTTAAACAATGAATATACTTCTAAATTCTTTGGTAAATTAGAGGTTTGGGGTATGCATATGGTTGACTTAGCTACTAAATTAACCAATAAAGATTTTGAAATTTTGTTCTCAATAGTAACTTGTGCATTAATTACAGTAGAGAGTTGGAAAAAGAATGTTAAGGTAACATCATTACCAATAGATAGTATTGTTAATTATTTAGGTTTAGAAATTAAATCAAAGAAAAAATTACAAGCCAATGTAAGTTTTGTTGCTAAGGATAATTTGTTATACAATGACATATTTGAATCAGAAAAATTAGTTGAAACTGAAGTTAATAATGTTGATGAAAATATATTTGATAATTTTAAAGAAGAAGCTTTAGATATTTTTGATGAATTAGATGAATTAATTTGTGATGATACAAAAGGCCAAGTTGATGATATAAATAGATTGCTTCATACATTAAAGGGTGGTGCAAGAATATCAGGTTTAATGAAGTTAGGTTTATGGGTTCACCAACTTGAAGATGTAACGACTAAAAAAATAAATGAGTTAACTGAAGATCAATTTAAAGATGCTTTGCAATATGCTTTTGATAAGAATCGTAACTTGTTTTCTGAAGCAACATTAGAGTTTAATAGTCAAAATGAAAATACTAAAAATAAAGACATTGTATTAAAAATAGCTTTGGAAAAAATTGAAGAGGTTTCAGATTCATTATTAGCATCAGAAGCATCACATAAAAAAGTAGAATTGTCATATAGTAATTTGAAATTAATGTTAGAGGATGCAAAAGAGCCTATTAATAGACTAAACTTCTTAGTGTCAGAAATATATGTTGAAGCAGAAGGTTTGTTACATTCTGGTGGTAAAAGCAGAAAAAAACAAACTTCACTATTTGATGAATTGGAAATGGATAAATTTACATATTTTCATGAATTAACTAGAAAATTGGAAGAAGCTGTTTCAGATAACGTATTATATAATAATCTATTAGAAAAAAATATTTACGAATTAAGTGATTCTTCACAGAATAGTAAATTATGGTTAAATATTGCTCAAAAAGAATTGCTTAAAAACTTACATAATGAAGCAAAAAATTATGAATCAAGACTTAAAGCAACAGTTCGTTCTGCTTGCACAGAATTAGGTAAGCATTCAGAGATAAGTTTTGAAGGTTCTTCTTTGTTAGTTAACAAAAAAATTCTTGATGAAGTAACTCCAGCTTTAGAGCATTTAGTTAGAAATTCTATAGCACATAGTATTGAAATGCCAAAAGAACGAGGGTTAAAGAAGGAATCTGCTTTGGTAAGTGTTAAAGCTATATCAAATGTTGATTGGTTTATATTTGGTGTAACAGATGATGGTGCTGGTATTGATTTTAATAAGGTAAAAAATAAAGCCTTAGAAAAAAATATGATTGCAAAAGGCCAAGAAGTAAGTAATGATGATTTGTGTAAAATTATGTTTATGCCAGGATTTTCTACTGCAAAAACTGTAAGTAGTATTGCTGGTAGAGGGGTTGGATTAGATGCAGTTGAAGAAATAATTAAAAAAATAGGTGGACACATAGATGTTAATATCTATGATGGAAATAAGGCAGAATTTTTGATTTATGTTCCAATGCCTGATTGGTTATTGTCTGGTATCAAAGCTGTAGTAAATGAAAAGACTTATGTTATCAGTAATTCACAAATTGAAGAAATTAGCTTATTAACTTCAGATGAAGTTGAAAAAGCTTTAGAAAATAAGCATATAGAAATTGGTGGAAATAAGAGAAGCTGTATTTATATGGATTATATAAATGGTACATTTGCATTTCATAAAGTAAACAATTTTAATCCTGTAGTTCATTTGAAAAATGGAAGATCAATAATTGTTGATAGTATAGAATTCATTGAAAAACAACCAGTTAAGTCATTGCCAAATAATTTATATAAAAATTATGGTATTTCTGGAACAACTATACTTTCAGACTCTAATGTTGGTATTGTGATTGATGCTATGTCAAGCAAATGGGACAACTTGTATGAAGAGGTTGCTGTTGTAAATAAAAATGTACACAAAAAAGATGATAATTTAATCCTTATTGTTGATGACTCATTAACGGTTAGAAAAGCAACAGCGAAATTCCTACAGAAAAAAGGATATGATGTTGTAACTGCTGAAAATGGTTTAGAGGCTGTAAAATATCTTGAAAAAGAAATATTACCAGCAATGATATTAATGGATATTGAAATGCCAGTAATGGATGGTTTTGAAGCATTACAAAGAATTAAGAGTGTGGATTATTTAAAGAATATTCCTGTAGTTATTATTAGTTCTCGTGCCGTAGATAAGCATATTAATTTTGCTAAATCTATTGGAGCTTTAGATTTCTTAGGAAAGCCATTTAATGAAGATAGGTTATATGCAATTTTAGATTTATATACAAAGAATAAGGAAAAGGTTTAATATGAAAATATTAGTAATTGATGATAGTAAAACCGTAAGAAAGTCCTTGCATGTTGTATTGAAAAATTCAAATCATGAAATTTTTGAAGCAGAAAATGGAATTGAGGGTTTAGCCAAAGCTTTTGATATTAAGCCTAACTTAATATTTATAGATGTAATGATGCCAAGGTTAGATGGTTTTCAATTATGCCAGGTTCTTAAAAAAAGACCATGGGCAAAAGAAATGTTTTTATGTATGTTGACAGGTAAAGATACTTTGCTTGATAGAGCAAAGGTTAAAAACTATGGTGCTGACTTTCTAATTATAAAGCCATTTAACAGTAAAAACTTAATTGATTTTATAACTAAAATAGAAAATAAAACATTCTCAGAAAAAATATCATTAAGTTAAAACACTTATTATATAGAGTTGTAATAGCCCACTGAATAAGCAAGCCCCTCTGAAACCTTGTTAAAAAACAAGTCGCTTGGTAGGGTTTGTTAAACCAAGCTGATAAACCTACACTTCCAAAGATAGCTTATGCTAGCTTTGGTTCTACTCAAAAGGATTAATCTCTTGAGCAGATTGAGGTTTAACTACCGTAGGTTGAATATAATCCATTATGTTTTTATACCAATGATTTCTATTCTTTCCTAAAGCTGAAGAAACTTCATTCCATTTCAACTTTAGCTTGGTGCTGTTTTAAACTGCGATTTAGTTAATGCTTTAATTTTATTATGTTCAGATTTAACTTTATTAATTAAAGAATCAACTTGATGACTAGTGAATAAATTAGTATTCATAAGTTTATGCCAAATAACATTTTCTTCCAAATGAAGATTATTAAACATAACCCAAGTTTTACGATAAAATTCAGACCATAAGGAAACACAAGAATTAATGTCTAATTCTTGTGTTAAATCTAATTTCAATCTAGTTTCTATCGTATTAATCATATGATTTAGACTAACAATTAATGAAAATTTGTCAAATTTTTCAACAAGATTTCAGAGGGGCTTGAATCTATGAGGGCTTTTTTCTAGTTGTCTTAAGAAATATAATCAAACTTCTCTACCATTATTCCAATGTAATTTTTTAGCTAAAACACTAAAGAAATTCCAATCTTTTGGCACAATAATATTTGATTCTTTTTGCATTAACCGCACACAAAATTTATCCCCTGGATTTAACTCATTTGTTAACATTCCATCACTAAACACTTTAGCTTTATTGTGGACAGTTATATAAACTGTTGACATTTTACTTATAATTAGAGGTCTTGCTCCTAGTGTTGTTGGGGCAACCATTAACAATTGAATACATTTAACTACAGGGTCAACAACAGCACCTCCAGCATTCATATTGTAAGCTGTAGAGCCACAAGGACCTGAAACAACTAAAGCATTAGCCCGATAATGACCAGCCCTACTAATTTGTTTTTTATGTTCAATCTCTATTGAAAAATCAACAATCTCATTTGGACATGCTGCAGTAATAGCATAATCATTAACAGCATAACCCTTTTTTTTATTAAAAAAATCAGAAAGAATGCTACGTTTTTCAATTCTAGGGTTATTTTTCTTATCAATTAAAGAATTAATATCTGAAGATAAAATATCCTCAATACTATATGGTGTTAAAAACCCAACATTTCCCGCATTAACTCCAATAACAATAGAATTTTTATATAGATGATTTCTCATTGTGTGAAGCATCGTTCCATCACCACCAATAGAAAAAACATAATCAACAAATTTTGATTTTGATGTTGCCTCAACAAAACCAAAATATTCCATTTTTTCTTTAATATAGAGACTTAACTGATCAACACTTTTTTGTTTCTCTTTTGTTTCTTTATCATAGTCTAATTTTTCACAAATTTTAAAATTACTCATAATTATTCAACTCCGAATATTATCTAACATTTTTGTAACATCTACACCTAATTGTTCTAAATCCATAATGGCATCAACAATTTTTCCATTACCTTAAGTTTGCATTAAAATTTTAATACATTCCTTAATAACTAGTTCTGCTAACATCTCTTTATTAAATGATGTTATGAAATCAGGATAACCATTACAACCAGCAGGATAAAATTCTTCTCTATTTGTTGCTTGTTGAATAAGCTCATTAATTCGTTCATTCATTTAATGTGCCTCATTTTTTATCTTTAGTTTACTTCAATTTTGTTTTATATTTATTTAAAAAATTATTTCTGCATCTTGCCGCGACTTATATGTTTTCATATTATTTTTAAGTTACGCTAACAATAGGTTTTGTTCCATCAAAACCCCAATCATTATAGGCATTATCATATGCCCAATTGTAATCTTCCCCATCAACATTTGGATTATTATTTTCATAATATTGATATTCTTTGTTACCTGCTCTATCAATACCATCTTTATTGTAGCCGTAAGAATCAAATCCATCTGGATCATATTGTGTCCAGTCCTTGTACTTTGTTGAATATAATGACCACCAGTGTTGATCTTCTTGATATGCCTTGCTTACGGTAGGAGAATATTTACCACGCATTTTAATTCCTCTTTAGAGTATTGTTTATTAAGTGAATTTATAATTTAAAAATAATACAAGCCATGAAAGTGTCTCTTTACCTTCATCGTAGTGTTGCTCTGCTTTTTTTATCCAGTATTCAGACCATTCTTCTTTCATTAATATCTCCAAGTAAAAATTATTTAATAAAACAAGCACCAATCGATAGTATTATAACAATAATAGTAACGAACAATTCATATTTTTCTTTTTCTTTTTTATTTAAAGGTTTCATTTTTCAGTAAAGTCTAACAACGATAGTTGTTTTTTTCGTAAGTCATTATGCTGACCAGACTAGAATATTTTTTATTTAAAATTTGGTGCCCCTAGCCGGACTCGAACCAGCACTCCTTTCGGAAGAGGATTTTGAGTCCTCCGCGTCTACCAATTTCACCATAGGGGCATTAACTTTTCATTTTCGATTGTAACACCACCTTTCAGTTTTGTAAAGAATTAAATCATTAAAAAATAACATAATAAAATTATTTATTATTTTTTTATGTATAATAACACTAGTTTCTACAAGCCCCTCTGAAACCAAGCCCCTCTAAAAACTTGTTGAAAAATTCCAAGGGCTAACCTCTAGCCCTTCCCATATCCAAATTCCATTCACCACCCCTAGCCAGTCTCCAAACCCTCTCAACCAGGCTAAACCCCAAATCTTCCCCTAGACCCATCCCTAACCCTATCACCTAGCCCCACGTCCCCCTAAAAATTAGCCTACTTGAGAAATCAGGTAGGCTTTTTTCATTGTTGGGAACAACCTACACACCTTAGACCAAAACGCCGCCATAATCCGATAATCACCATAAAACTAATCCGTATGGCAGAAGTCTCGTTAGCAACGAAGCAGAAGATTGACTCAATGAGCAAGGAAGAGTTGCTGCTTGAGAAGAACAAGGGCAATGCCTCAATCTTTCAACAGGAAAAATTCTCTTACCTGCTTACAAGACTTGCTATTGTCCAAAGTCAAGAAGATGAGCAACACCAGGAAGAGACATTGAATGTTGCCAAAAAAGCCAACACGATTGCTGAACAAGCATTGGCAACGTCGAACCAATCCAAAAAATTTGCTGTATGGGCAATTTTTATTTCATTGATTGCTCTTGTAATTCAAATATTGCTTTCAAAATAAACTGACTTCTTTAACCTACTAGGAACCTACAAAATGGATGAATTAGAAGAACTACACCAACAAATTGCTGAACTTCAAAAGAAGGCTCAAGAAGTAGCAGTTAAAAGGAAAGAGCCAATCATTGAAGACATGAAGAAAAAGATTTCTTTATATGGAATTACGGCTAAGGAGTTAGGCTTTGGTGAAAAGGTTGTGGCTCAATCACGTCCTACGGAAAGCACCACAAGGACTCCAGTAGCAATTAAATATCGTTTAGGAGACTTCACCTGGACTGGTAGAGGAAGACAGCCTAAGTTCATTGTTGACCACCTTGCTAGTGGTGGCAAGATTGAAGACTTATTGGTTTAATTGTTTTTTAATAGGGAGGTTTTATGGAAGAAATACTTTCAAAAGCAGAAGAATTATTAAAGAAAAGAAATGAACGATATAAGAGAACTTACAAATATTTCACATATGCTTTCTACATTCATATAAGTTTATTTATATTGGCATTAGCAGTTGGTAAAAGCCAAACTTCTGATTTGATAATTCTTACCTGGTTCGCATTGTGGATAATTTCTGGATTGGCTTACATAATGTTTTTAGGAACATTAGTGTCAGGTGCAAATAAGAGTTCTATTCTGTGGGTAGGTGGAACAATAGTTTTCAACTACATAGGGTTTTTTGTATCGTTCGTAAGAATGAAGCCTATTGCCATAGAAGAAGGCTGGACTAAATGAACCATAAAGAATTTACGGCTAATCATCTAATCAATTTCTCTGAAGAGCAATTGGAAGAGATTTTTGATTGGGATGAAGTTAAGAAATTACCTAATGATAATATTGAAAGACAACGGGTTGAATGGTTGTCTCAATTTATGATAGGCAATGTAAGTGAACCATTTGAAGACATAAAGAAGTTAACCAAAGCAGAGCAAAGAAAAGTCTTTGAAACTTGGATAAACTTGATTCAGGATGTAGATACGGTTAAGAGCCTGTTTAAATCTGTTTTGGAAGACTTTATTGAGTAGGTTGATAGAAGATTAGGTGGAATGAATTAAGCCCTCGTTTGAGGGCTTTTTTGTTGGTTATTTTAAACATTTATCCTGTTTCACTATTTCCATAAAATTAGTCATTATTTCTTTCTTCATCATAAGTTCAACAAACTGACTTTTATAACCATCACAACGAGATTCGCTTTTAATTTGTATATTGGCTCCAAATTTTAAATATTGCCTTTGTGCAAATGGTCCAACCAAATAAATCATCACGAGCATAACAACAAAAGCAAAAATAATTGATGCCACAAGTTTTTTAGCGATATTTTTTGACTTCATTAAATTCTCCAAACTTTATAAAAATAGATAAATGTGGATCAAATTAGATCTTTCTTTTTCCAGTTCTTCTTTCTGGCTTTGTAGTGGGGTCATCTATAAGTGTTATTGGCTTATCCTTTGAAACACCAGAATTGTTGACATATTCTAATAATTCAAAAAACTCAGGTATGTTTTTGTTTATTTCTAAAAAATCATGAATGTAATGTCTAAAATATTGAATAGTTAAATCATCTACAATAATAAAATCATTGTTAGTTGAAATTTCTGTCTTCAATTCTTGTAAGGTATTGAACTCTTTGCCCTTAAAGTTAAAATCATAGGAGATAACAATTTCTTTGATTTTATCTTTTGCCTTATCACTCAATGCTGATTCATCAACAATAGTATTTTGCCCATCGGAACTTGAATATAAGGCAATATGATTTGAATATTCTAATTTTAAGTTATTACGCTTTTTGTTAACGGTAAATGTTTCGTTAGGAACAACGGTCACAAATAAAATGGAATTATCCACTGTTTGTAAATTTTGCTTTGTAAGAACCCTTAATGACTCACCAAGCATATTGTCAATTAAATTAAATCTATTCTTGGATATGCTTGTCATTGGTGCTTTTAAAAGAACTGTAGCAAATGTTTCGTTTAATATAATATTATTTAATTCGATATCAATGTTGAAGTATTTTCCATACAAATCTTTTTGCTCTGATTTTAACCTCTTGGTTTTCTTTTTCGTTCCTTGTCCATCAGTTTCAACTTTGAATTGAAAGTTATTGTTAAAATCATCTTTATAATTTCCAAAGCATTCAATAAAAATTTCTGCAAATTTTCTATGTAAGTCATCTGTTTTTGTTGAAGATCGATTTTTATCTTTTTGATTATTTTCATGTGTATCAAGTAGGTTGTCTGAATAAACGAACTTCCACATTTCAACAAGGTAGGACTCAATAGAGCCTTTAATTTTTTTAGCCAAATGGTCATCAAAAATTGTAGAAGGTATTCTTTTTGCTTTACTCATAACATCCTTTATTTTTATAGTTATCTATCTATGATAAAAGATGTGTTTCTTAAGTCAATAATCAAACCTTGAATTTTTTTATTTGCTTGGCTGTTAGGCTGTAATAACTTTCCTCTTTTCCAGGCCAAGCCTTTCCATTTTTCTTTGCAAATTCAATGAATTGTTCTCCCAAAATATAATCACAAGCAATTTTGTTTTCTTTATTTTGTGGAACAACAAAGCCTGAGGTGAATACTATTTTTCCGTATTGAGTCAATAAGTTAGAAATATTTATAAGGTGTGGCTTGCACTCTCCACCTATCATTTGTGGAACAATAATAATAAATTTTTCTGTAATGGTATGTAGACCTTGCTTTCTTCCATAAGCAAACCAACTTTCATATTTTTCTGTTTTACCTTTATCTCTTTGTAATAATCTTTCTTTAACTGCCGACAAATAGACATAAGTTAATGGATAATTGTCTTTTAATTCTGATTCTGGAATAATGGTTTTATTATCCTTATATGGGTAAATCATAAAATCAATATTAGAAAGATTATCTGATTTAACCTTTGTTATTTTTAAATATGGAACAATCATTTCACTTTCAATTTCATAAGATAAGCCATCATGTGTAGCATAGAATTTGTCGTCTCTTGCTTTTCTAACAATATAAACACTATCGCATAGAGTTGCCACACCTGACAAAACAGTATCAAACATACCATTTTCGTCACTGATGTTGTTAAATAATTCACTTTTTGAAATGAAGTTAAGTTCATTGAGATCGTTCCCATAACTCATTTCTGTTGTAAAACTATTCAAAACGGTTTTAAAAATACATGTATAAACATTAGCATCTTTAAAAATCTTTTTTTCTTTAAAATCCACTAACAATGTTAATTTATCTATCAATAGATCTTTTAATACAACTCCTGTATTGCTAGTCAAAAAACTATTTGGTGTTATAAAAACTAAATTTTCTGCTGTGCTTGAATATTTTTCAATGAAAGCCAAATAAATGTCTATTGTTCCTTTTTTGCAGGATACATAGTTGTCCTTTAAAAATTGAAGATAGTCTGGTTCAAGATTTTTTGCTCTTATATATGGTGGATTTCCAATACATAAATCAAAATGAACTCCATTATCGAAAGTCAAACCATCATGACAATGGACATTATTAAAACTATCAGGTTTAACTGACAATTTAAAATGTTTAAGAAAATAGACTGAAAGAATTTCTTTCAATTCAATTATTGTGTTTTCTGAAATCTCAACACAAGACACTTTTTGAACAAACCATTTATAAAGATTTTTACCTTCAAGATTGTGCTTTTCATTCATATAGTAAAGCAAGCCAATTAAGAAAGCACCATGCCCACAAGACGGCTCGATAATATTCATATCTTTGGTTGGTTCAGCAATTTCAATCATTTCTTGAACAATGTTCCACGGTGTATAAATAACACCATCATCTTTAACGGTTTTTTGTTGTATCGAATCCAATCTGATAATCAAATCAGATTCATGCATTTGACTTGTTAGATATTCCTTGTATATTTCTTCCTTATTAATCATTTGTTTTACCTATTCTTTTATTTAATATAAAAGAAATAAGTAAATAGTCAATATATCTATTGATTTATTAATAAATATATTTATATTGTTTAAACAATAAATATATAACCACTATGGAAAAAACAAATATAGAAACAAAAGAAAAAGACATTAAAAAAGCCAAGGCAACAATGATGTTCAGCCTTGGCGAGAAGAGAATTGAAAAATTTAGGTTAAAAGCAGATGAATTAGAACTAAATTACTCCAGTGTTGTTCAGCAATTGATCGATGAGTGGCTTAAAATTAAAAGGTAATCAAAGTCCAAAGATAGAGCCAACACCTGTAATTGGGTGCTTGTTAGTGGCTATAAGGTCGCCTGTACCTTTTAAATCAAGTTCATGTGTTTGATATGTGTATAAACCAAAATGAACCTTGACATGCTCTATGTTCTTGAATTTATCAATGAATTTTTGAACACTATCTTTTGAGCCATCAGAACGATTTCTTTCATTTTTCTTATTAATGTGAATTTTTCCGACAACATCAATAAAATTTAATGGTTTTATTCTTGGTTTATATTTTCCAAATGAGATAACTTTTTCTTTTTGTTCTAGTGAAATCACTTTTTTAAATGCCTGTTTGTGATTGTGTTGAATAAAAACAGTAACTTCTTTTCCTTCTAGTTTCAATAAATACCAAGATTTTTTCATGTCAATCCTACTAATTGGTTAAATCAAAGCATTTTACCTGTTTTTTAAGTCGTTGCTCATTCAAAACATGTCGGATAAAAAAGGCTCATTGAAATAAATCAATGAGCCTTAAAGACAGTTGTTTGGTAAGGTAATGGATTGAATGTAGATAGAAATATATTTAAACTTTACAATCGAATTTAAATAAAAATCTTATGTAGCAGGTTATAATGTATTCACTAGATAGATGGATAAAATTGTGAATACAGATACCTTACCCCGTATCCCCGTTGAAGTTAACGGCATTCAATATAACTTCTGCAAGAACCCAAAGTGTTCTCAATTTGGTGTCCCTGCTAGTCAAGAGACAGTGCGTGGAAACAATACCTATCTTGTCGTTAACGGTGGAAGTTCTAACATCTTATTGCTTCGCTGCAATGCTTGTCGTGAGCATTTACCTATGAAGTCCAATCAAGGCATTGTTGAAGAACTTGCTCGTTTGACTTCCTACCTGGCTATCGCTAACCAAGTCTCTTCCTGCCCCGATACAGGCTGTTCTAACCACTCGGTAGCCGTAGGAACAAAGAAGGCTTACAGAGGCTTTGGAACCTCTTCTAGTGGCTCTAAAAGGTATCAGTGTGTTGCTTGCAATAAAACATTTTCCATTGGTAAACCCACCAAAGGGCAACACGATACACACCACAACATTGAAATCTTTAAACTTTTAATGAATAAAGTTCCCTTGTCTCGGATTATCAATATTCTTCAAATATCTTGGGAAGTTCTTTATAACCGTATTGACCACATTCACAAACAATGTCTCTCCTTTGCTTCTAATAGAGAGAATAACCTTAAAGATTTACCTTTTAAAAGACTTTATCTTGCAATTGATAGACAAGAGTATTCAGTAAATTGGAATGAGAGAAAAGATAAAAGGAATGTTGTGTTAAGTGCAATGGCTAGTGCTGACAACAAATCTGGCTATGTCTTTGGTATGCACCCTAACTTTGATGGCACATTAGATAAAGTTAGAATTGAAGAAGATGCCAAAGAATGTAATGACTTAACTAAGACAGCACCATTTAGAAAGTATGCTCGTCTTTGGTTAGATAATGATTACACAAGTTCAGCCAATAGAGTTCGTTACGAAAAGAAAAAACTCTCAAAAGGAACATTAAAAAGCAAGATTGAAGTTAAGTATGAGGAAGCAACTAAACGAGAAGATGTTGAAGCATTTGACATAAAGACTGATGAAGAAATGTTGCCTAATTATGGTGTGCAAGTTCATGCAGAATACACAATGATTGCCCACTTCCATTTTCTTAAAAATCTATTAGGTAATGTTGAGAAGTGGAGATTTTTCCTAGATCAAGATTCTGGCATTCGTGGTGCTTGTTTATCTGCCTTCCAAGAAGAAGTTAAAGATAAGACAGCAGAAGCCTTTTATGTTTCTATCGAAAAACAACTGACTGTTGACCAAAAGAGAAAAAATAAAGCAGAAGCAAAAAGGAACTACGATTTAGTCAAGGAAAACAATCCATCAATGACAGACAATGAAGTAAAGGTTGAACTGCTTAAGGCTGAAATTTTGGCTGTTCAAGAGATTGGCAATTGGAGAGACAAATGGGTTCATCACCCATTGCCCAATATGGCTGAATCAAACAAAGCAATGTGCTGGCTAACAGAACACGATGATTACGATTTAAACCATAAGGCTTTGCTCTATAACAAGGCTTCTCTACATGGTGTAGATAGTTTCTTTCAGAAGGTGCGTAGGAGAGTTGCTATGCTTGAAAGACCCATTCATTCGGCTTCTAGTTCTGGTAGGACATGGAACGGATATGGGGCATACAATCCTCAAATGGTCGTTAAATTACTTGAAATATTTCGAGTTGTGCACAACTTCATTGACATTAAGAAGGAAAAAGAAATTATTAATGGAGTTGAAAAAACCGTTATAACTACACCAGCCATGAGATTAGGCTTGGCTCAAGCACCACTGGACTATAAAACAGTTCTTTATTTTGAATAAATAGCAACTACCGAAAACAATTAAGCCCTCCAAGTGAGGGTTTTTTTATATCTACTGTTAAATAATTCAACCTTACCAAACAGAATTTACCTTCTACATTAACAAACTATTGTTCTTTTTTATGCTAGTAAAAAATGGAGAATAGTTTGAGTGAAATTTGTGGCAATTGTGGTTCTGTAAACTCATTTAAAAAAAGAGTTGAAGGTGGTCCAAGCACTGGCATATTTTTACTCTTACTTTTACTTGCCATCGTTCCTGGTCTTCTCTATTATGGATTCGCAAAAAAGAGAAGAGAATTTTATGTATGCTCTGGTTGTGGTGGTGAAGATAACTATTTAAATTTATCCACTCCAAAAGGTAAACAACTTTTTCAGCAATATTTTCCTAATGAGCCTCTTCCAACTTTAAAGAAACAATCGTGGCATGGTCTTTAAATCTTGCATATAAGCAGTTGATTTTTATAAGTCGCCTGACTTTTAAACGATAAGTTATAAACTGGTCCTGAAAGCGATTTTTTATTAAAATAAGATATAAATTACCTTTTATCTAATATATGTTGATATAGGTTTTTATTTAAATAACATTAAGGAGAATGTTATAAATAAATTATAACAATAAGGAGAAGACTATGACAAAAAGAGAAATAAATGAAAGATATTTTGGGAAATCAGCACTTTCTGGATTCAAACTAAATAAAGAAGAATCTGAAAGAGCATGCAGAGTTCTATCTTCAAAAAAATCTTCAAGAGAAGTAAAGGAATTAATCAACAATAGTCGCAATTTCTTTAATTCATTTCAATTTAAAACTACTGGCAAGACTGCTAATGCTAGTTAAGTTTGAATCCTCCAAGTCTTTTGGAGGATTACAAACATTTGATTGCGGATTGGAGCCTGTCAATGAGTTTTTAAAAAAAGGTTTGAAAGAGCATCACAAAAAAAATTACAATCAAACCTATTTTTTCTTAAATCCTAATAATGAAGTTGTGGCTTATTACACATTGCAAGCATTTTCCTTAACAAGAGAGTTTCTATCTGATGTTATAAAAACGTCTATACCTCGTGAAATTCCTGTTTTCAGAATATCATTATTAGGTGTACAGTTAAATATGCAGAAACAAGGAATTGGAACTGCTTTAATTGGTCATGCAGTACAAACGACAAAGGAAATTCAGAAAATAATTGGGACAACTGGATTATTTTTAGATTCTGACCCTAAGGCTATAAATCTGTATTTGAAATCTGGATTTATTAATATAACTCCAATTCAAAATGATAGTGAAACACCTATGATTTATCAATTTTGAATTTTTATTATTCCTCTCCCCACTCCCCCAATAAAAAAGCCCACCTGATTTCTCAAGTAGGCTCTATTTTTATGGATAGGGAGATGGTCTTGCTTACCGTGAACCTTGCCCTACCGTTTTTTGCTGGAATTCCTTGGAATTTTTCAACAAGATTTCAGAGGGGCTTGCTCTAAGGAGGGGTTTTTTACCAAGTCGCTTGGTAGGGTTTGTTAAACCAAGCTGATAAACCTACAATTCTAAAGATAGCTTATGCTAGCTTTTGTTCTACTTAAAAGGATTAATTTCTTCATTATCTTAGCTGCAATTGGTTATCAGTACCGAGTGTAAAACACTGGCTTTCAGGCCGGTGATGTAAGATCGACACTGATAAATTTAAATTAAAAACAACAAATATCATAAATAAATATATTAGATGGAATTAATCCAATATAATAAATTATCCCCAAGTAGTAATAATAGCAGGCTCAACTGTAGTTCTAAATGTAATTTCATCCACATAATCAAGAAGTATTCCACTTGCTTTTGCAATTAAATAAACTAACGGTTCTACATTTGGATGAAACACCTTTGTCTCACGAATAGCTTTATAGACAAGGGAACTTCCAAAACTTTTTTGGTAAAGTATATACAGAACTGATGTCATCACTTGTGAGTCAACAATTAAACCTCTTGAAATTTTTTTATCTGGCAAATATCTTGTAAGAAGTTTTTCAATTTGTTTATTTTCATTACTTTTATATAAAAATCCAGATGTTGGATAAAGTGGTTGCTTAAGGATTTTAGCCTTAAATTTGTAGTGTGTATTTTCATAATAATCAATATCATCATCAAAGTGTTCTTTCTTCAGAAGGTCTGGAGTTCTAAATAAAATACCTTTATATGAATCGCAATTCATAATTGTAGAGATAAGTTCTAATGGTTTCCATGAATAATCTTTATTACCTTTATAATATGAAAACATTAGTGAATCTCGTTCTGCATCTGGTGATGTTGATTGAGTTCCATAATTTTCCATTAAATTGAATAAATCAATTTTAAACTGTTCGATTGAATTATCGTCATAATCAAGATTTTCAAGAATATCTGAATAGTTTGGCTTTAAAAATGACTTGAGTTGGTTCTTATTAAGGAAATAACCAATTTGTTTAGTAATTCGTGTGCTCATAATAATTTCACCTATACTTTAAATTTATTTATCACATTTATTAAAATAATTTTGGTAAAAGCTCTAGCTCTTTTACAATTTTATCTATTAAGCCTGGTGGTGTTTTATCAAAATCTAAACCACGGTCATAATTATAAGACATTTGTTTAAAAAAATCTTTATTAGGATTGCGCTGACTTGTCTTCCCAACTGCTAATTTAGATACCCGGCCATTATTTATACCATATGTAGACGGAGTATCATATACTTTTGCACAAACCCAACGGTCTTCAATAATTGCAGTAATCCAACCTGTATCGTTATGTGGAGAAAGAATAATCATAATATTTCCCAATGTTATATCCTTTGATATTATAACACTAATTTTAACTGTTTTTAATTTAATTTAAAAATTTCCTTGTTTTTTAAAAAGTAAACACCATCTAATAATACATATCATAGATTAGGAGAAATAATGAATGAAAAAAATGAATCAGATATAGTTAAAGATGAAACTAACGAATCTAAAATAGTTCAAACTTCAGAAAATAAAACATCTGAACAAAAATATTTAGAAGAGATTTTATATCTAAAAGCCGAAAGAGAGAATATCTCAAAAAGACATTTAGAAGAAAAAAATAAAATTACTAAATATGCCATAGAGAATTTTGCAAGTGAATTAGTTTCAATAAAAGAAAGCTTGGAATTTGGCTTGGCAATAGAAACAGATGACGTAAAAAGTTTAAAAAATGGAATGGAATTAACACTTCAACAATTAACAAATGTTTTTGAAAAGTTTGGAGTAAAAGAGATTAATCCAATAGGTGAAACATTTAACGCTTATGAACATCAAGCAATAAATACAATTCATCATGAAAGGCCAGAAAATACTGTCGTGGAAGTTTTAAGAAAAGGATACTCTTTAAATGATCGGTTATTAAAACCAGCATTAGTTGTAGTATCAAAAGGTAACGAATAACATTTAAATAAAGGAGAATTATTATGAGTAAAATTATAGGTATAGATTTAGGAACAACAAACTCTTGTGTTGCTGTTATAGAAAATGGTAAAGCAAAAATAATTGAAAATTCTGAGGGTAATAGAACTACCCCAAGTATTGTTGCTTATCAAGAAAATGGTGAAATTTTAGTTGGAGTTTCTGCTAAAAGACAAGCAGTAACAAACCCACAAAATACACTATTTGGTGTGAAGCGTTTAATTGGACGTTCTTTTGATGAAAAAATGGTTCAAAAAGATATTTCCATGGCTCCATATAAGATTGTAAAATCTAAAAATGGTGATGCTTGGATTTCCGTAAGAAATAAAGAAATATCTCCACCAGAAATTTCTGCTCAAGTATTAATGAAAATGAAAAAAACTGCGGAAGATTATTTAGGTGAGAAAGTTACTGAAGCAGTTATTACAGTGCCAGCTTATTTTAATGATGCACAACGACAAGCTACTAAAGATGCAGGTAAAATTGCAGGATTAGATGTTAAACGTATCATAAATGAACCAACTGCAGCAGCATTAGCTTTTGGATTAGATAAAAAAGAAGGTGACAGAAAAATCGCAATATACGACTTGGGTGGTGGTACATTTGATATTTCAATAATTGAAGTATCTATGATTGATGGAGAACATCAGTTTGAAGTATTATCCACTAATGGAGATACATTCTTAGGTGGTGAAGATTTTGATATGAGATTAATTGACTATCTAGTTCAAGAATTTAAGAAAGAATCAAGTATAGATTTGAAAAATGATGTGCTTGCATTACAAAGACTTAAAGAGGCGGCAGAAAAAGCTAAAATTGAACTATCTTCAAGTAATCAAACAGAAGTAAATTTACCATACATTACTGCTGATGCAACAGGTCCAAAACACTTTGTTCATAAAATAACTCGTGCTAAACTAGAATCTTTAGTTGATGATTTAATTCAAAAAAGTATTGAGCCTTGCAAAATAGCTATAAAGGATTCAGGTGTTTCACTTTCTGATATTAGTGATGTTATTTTAGTTGGTGGACAAACTCGTATGCCAAAAGTTCAAGAAATGGTTCAAAAATTCTTTGGTAAAGAACCAAGAAAAGACATCAATCCTGATGAAGCTGTTGCATTAGGTGCAGCTATTCAGGCTGGTGTTTTAAAAGGTGAAGTTAAAGATGTTTTATTGTTAGATGTTACTCCATTGTCATTAGGTATAGAAACAATGGGAAATATCATGACAAAGCTTATTGCTAAAAATACAACCATTCCAACTAGAGCTTCACAAGTTTTTTCTACTGCTAGTGATAATCAAGATGCAGTTACAATTCATGTGCTACAAGGAGAAAGAGAAATATCTTCTGGGAATAAGAGTTTAGGTCAATTTAATTTAACTGACATTCCACCATCTCAAAGAGGAATTCCACAAATTGAAGTTACATTTGATATTGATGCTAATGGAATATTACATGTCACAGCAAAAGATAAGGCTACAGGAAAAGAAAATAAAATAAAAATCCAAGCTTCTTCTGGTTTATCTGAAAGTGAAATCAATAAAATGATTAATGAAGCTGCCACAAATGCTGAAGATGATAAAAAAGTTGTTGAACTAATTCATTCAAAAAATCAATTAGATTCATTAATTCATACTTCTAAAAAAACAGTATCAGAAAATAGTGATAAATTATCTTCTGACGAGAAGAATGAAATTGACTCAATAATTAAATCTTCTGAAGATGCAATTAAAACTGACAATAAGGAAACTATCGATAAAGCAACTGAAAAGTTAAGTACATCTATTCATAAAGTTTCTGAAAAGATTTATTCTACAGAAACAAAAGATTCTAAATCAACAACTGCAACACCAGAACCTGAATCTGATGTGGTTGATGCAGAATTTTCTGAAATGGATAAATAAAGTTAATATCCACCATTAATTGGTGGATATAATTACTGAATTGTAGTTAACTTATTAAAATTTAATTAAATAAGTTAACTACATATTTATAATCAATGGAGTATTATGAAAAAAGATTATTATAAAACATTAGGTGTTACTAAAACATCTTCTGCTGATGAAATTAAAAAAGCCTATAGAAAAATGGCTATGAAATATCACCCAGATAGAACAAATGGGGATAAATCTTCTGAAGCTCAATTTAAAGAAATTGGAGAAGCTTATGAAGTTTTAAGTGATGAAAATAAAAAAATGAGATATGACCATGGTGGTGACGAAAATACTCATCAACAACAGGGATTTAGTCCAAATAATTTTAATCAAAATGACTTTCATGATATTTTTTCTCAATTTTTCAATAGTAGCTATAATTCTAGAACAAATTATAGCTCTAGAGATGTTGACTTAGATTTAGACTTTCAACTTAGTGTTTCTCTAGAACAAGCTGTTTTAGGTGCCGAGATAAAAATTGAATTGCCAAAATATGAAAATATAGACACAACTCCTATTAAAAAAGTAGTTCCCCTCACAATAAGAATACCTGCTGGAGTTGATAATGGAACAATACTTACAGTATCTAATGAAGGGAATTCTACAAAAAATAAAAAAGGTAATTTAAATTTAAAAATTAAAGTTACACCACAAGATAACTATACTCGAAAAAACTATGACCTGTATTTAACACAAAAGGTTGATTTTGTTACTGTTCTTTTAGGTGGAGAAATAAATGTAGAATCTATTACTGGTAATTTAAAACTCAAAATTCCTGAATGTTCTAAAAATTTAACTACGTTAAGATTGAAGGGTAAAGGTATCAAAAAACTTAACCAAAATGAACATGGTGATCTTTATGTTGTAATTGATATGATTACACCAAATGTTTTATCAAAACAACAAAAAGACTTGCTGAAAAAATTTAATAAATAAAAAATCCATCTGGATGTACCGATAAAGCATTACAAAATGCATATCTATTGTAATGCTTTATCGGTACATGAATATTATTTAATATTTAAAAAAAATCTTTTTTATTAACCCCATAATACTTATGAGGGTCTTTATGATATTCGTAATCATCTTTTGTTTCATAAGCACCTTTACTTGCTAGGTTACTTACTTCACTTTCAATTTCAGAAACTACATCTTGAATTTTTTTTTATTAACCCCATAATACTTATGAGGGTCTTTATGATATTCGTAATCATCTTTTGTTTCATAAGCACCTTTACTTGCTAGGTTACTTACTTCACTTTCAATTTCAGAAACTAAACCTTGAATTTTTTCTTTAGTAATGCCACCCTTATAAATATTTGAAACAGAAGCTTGAGCTTGACCTACAGCATATCCAGTAATTGATTGTACGTTTTCACTCACACTTTTAACTGTTTTTACATTATCTCCAGCACAATAAAAGTCATCCATTACTGAACGTGCAAAACTTTCAAAATGATCAAAATATTCTGGAGACACTTCTGGATTAAAATAAAACACTTCGGTTCCTTTAGTAGTTGAAGATGAAACTATCACCCAAGATGTATCGCAAAGACCTTCGTTTTTTTGTTTTTCAGTGTTAAATAATGGTTGTGCTTCAATATTTTTAGATTTAGTCATAATAATCCCTTTGTAAAATGATATTAATATTATAATATATATTATATTTGAAGTAAATAGTTAGTTAGTTAGTATATTTTTACAAATGAAAATCTAAATCTAAAACTATTTACTTCAAATAAAATATATATATAATTAATAAAAGGATTAATTTATGAAAGAAAGAAAAAAATTAAGTGACTTGTCAGATGAACAATTATCAGATATTCTCGTTGCTAGCATTACTTCATATAATGTTTATTTAGAAGAACATGCAAATATTAATAAAAATAAACTTGTTTCTGAAACAGTTGATAAAATCAAATACGAAATATTTAATCCAACTTCACCTCAAGAAATTGAAAAAACTGCTATAGAGGTTAGAGAATTTATTCAAAAATTTAACAAACGCAATGTTTATACAGCAGATAATATTGCATCTAAATTAATGGATGTTTATATTATTAAATATTCAGATTTAAATCCTTTTGAGTTATGGGCTAAAGCTAAAGATGACAGCAAAACTCTTATTAATAGAGAAGTTGTTGATTTTTTAAAAAGCAAATTAAATTACAATCCAGAACAATTTAAAACGTTGGTTAATTGTGTTAATCAACCTTCTGACCCATATCCTCTTATTATTGAAAAAGAAACGTTATTAGAAAAAGATATTTTAACTAAAATTAACCTTAAAGAAATTAAAGCCTCTCTAGTTGGATTAGAGTATTCTAAAAACCTAAGATCTATTGAGGCATCTTATATTGGCAGAACTACATCTAATTATTTAAATATAGATGATAAAACATCTAATGTTGTTTTAATTAACAATGGTATGTTTAGTATTGCTAAAAGTAAATATAGAAACTCAACCTCCGACACCGATATTGACCAGGAGCAAGATAGAGAAGAATTTGGTGCTTGCTTCAATGCATTTTTTAAAAAAGAAAATGGAGAAGATGTTTTACATATAGGTTTTAGAGGAACAGAACCAAAAGCTCAAGAATTGATTAAATATGCACTTGATGATTACATGAACATGGAAAGACATTATGATTTAATGGAGCCTCTTATTAATGAAATTATTGAAAAAGCGAAAACAGAAAGAGGTCCAAATAATCCTTTAAAAGTTAAGGTTGCAGGACATAGCTTGGGGGCAGCAATGGTTGAAAAGTTTTTAGAAAAAAATAAAGATACTGACACTCTTAAATTTAGTGGTGTTGCTATTGCCTCTCCAGGTTCTGAAAATAAAGCAAACATACTTATCGATTTTGCTGAAAAAACAAAATTTCTAAAATACCCCTTTAGCCTTATTACTAACATTGTAGTTGGATTATGTAGCATTCCATTGATAACATTAGATTCTGGTTTAACTAATTTATCAAAATTTAAATACTTAAGTTTTTTAAAGGTTGGTCATTCAGCTTTGGAAGGCTTATTTTCATATAAAGAGGAAGATTCTAGATTAATAAATGTTAACCATGAAAATGACTTAGTTCCACTAATTGGTAGTCTAGCTTATAAAACTCAAAAAAATGAAGTTATTTTATCTGATGTTAATCAGGATGAAGGGGCTATGACAAATCATAAATCTTATAATTATTATGGTGAAATTGCTAAAGAAATCATCAAAAGACCACAAATGTATTGTGAATTTAAATCTGTATTTTTTGTTGAAGAAGCAATGAACAACACTTCATCTCTTGAAAAAGTTAGTAGTGGTAAAATGTTCACTTTAGAAATGGATAAAATAACTGATAAAATTAGAGAAATGAAAGATAGATATCTAAATTCTCCACATTTGGGACAGTCTTGTGATTTTCTTGTTTAAAACTTAATATTGAGACTAAAATTTTTAAACCAGGCATTAAGTCATGGTTTAATTACATTACAATATTATTGTTGACTTTTTTTGTTTTTACGATTAATACTTTATATATTTATTTTTCAAAAGGCAAAATATGAGTAAAGTTATTGTAGTTACTTCAGGGAAGGGTGGTGTCGGTAAAACGACAACAAGCGCAAGCATTTCTGCTGGACTAGCCCTAAAAGGTTTTAAAACTGTAGTTATTGATTTTGATGTAGGATTACGAAATCTTGACCTAGTAATGGGTTGTGAAAGACGTGTTGTTTTTGATCTTATTAATGTTATCAATGGTGAATCTAATTTGAACCAGGCTTTAATTAAAGATAAACAATGTGAAAATCTATTTATATTGCCAGCTTCTCAAACTAGAGATAAAAACTTCTTGACAGAAGAAGGTGTGGAAAAAATAATTGAAGATCTTAAAACTATGGGGTTTGATTTTATCATTTGTGATTCTCCTGCTGGTATTGAAATTGGAGCACTTATGGCCATGAGGTTTGCAGATGAGGCTATTATTGTTACAAATCCAGAAGTTTCTTCCGTTAGAGATTCAGATAGAATTATTGGTATGTTATCTAGCAAAACTAAACTTTCTGAAAATGGTGGAACAGTTAAAACTCATTTATTTATTACTCGTTATAATCCAACCAGGGTTGAAACTGGACAGATGTTATCTGTTGAAGACATTCATGATATTTTGAGAATTAATGTTTCTGCAATTATTCCAGAAAGCAAAACTGTTCTTCAATGCTCTAATCAAGGAGTTCCAGTAATTCATATGCATGATACTGATGTCTCTATTGCATATAAAGATGGTGTTGATAGAATTCTTGGTGAAACTATTGAAATGAAATTTATTACGGCAAAAAAGAAGAGCTTTTTTGAAAAACTCTTTAGTAAGGAGCAAGATTAATTATGGCAAGACTAATAGATATAATTAAAGCCTCTTTTGGACAAAAACAAAATCCAGCCTCTGCATCATTAGCAAAAGAAAGATTACAAATTATTATTGCTAGAGAACATTCTACTTCTCAAAAAAACTTTTTACCACAATTGGAGAAAGAGCTTCTTGATGTTATTAAAAAATATGTGAATATTAATGAAAAAAATATTCAAGTTTCACTTAATAAAGATGGTGATATTGAAATACTTGATGTTAATATAATTATTGACAATGATAGTCTTAAATTAAAAAAATAATAATAATTAAGACTTAATTAAAAACACCTAATATTTACTTATTAGCAAGCCCCTCTGAAACCTTGTTGAAAAACAAGTCGCTTGGTAGGGGTTGTTAAACCAAGCTGATAAACCTACACTTCCAAAGATAGCTTATGCTAGCTTTGGTTCTACTCAAAAGGATTAATCTCTTGAGCAGATTGTGGTTTAACTACCGTAGGTTGAATATAATCCATTATGTTTTTATACCAATGATTTCTATTCTTTCCTAAAGCTGAAGAAACTTCATTCCATTTCAACTCACCTACAAACAACCTATTGCTCTGCTTGGGTTGTTTGTGATAAGGGAATTTAATTTCTTCTTGATACATCTTCTTAAAGTGAAGTATTTATTTCCGTAACTAACATCTTGATAAAAAATATGTTTTTTACCAACACTTTCAAAAGTTCTATATTTCTCTTCAGCCCATTCATGATATCCTAAGTAAACAACATCTTTTCCTTTTTTTGTGGAATAAGTGCTTCCAACCTTTAAATCTTTAAGTGAAAATTTAGAATTTTGTTTTTTTGTATTAATTACAGAACTGCGATATTCCTCAGAATTTACAGGAATCAATACTAAACGTTTACCATTCCAGGCAAAAACACAATCTTCAGCAATATCTCTCTTAGAAATATCAGAGTGCATAAGAATATACATCATGTTTGATACATCAATTTCAAACTCAAAATCACGAGTATCGTAAATTCTAACCTTTGTTACCTCACTAAAGCTACTGCTACGCTTAATATCTTTATTGAATACAAAATTAGAGTGTGGCTCATTACTGTATTCAATGTCAGGAATACTTTGATCTCTCCATCCATTCCAAGAATTTTCTTGCCTCAATAAACCTTTATCATCAATATATGTAATAAAGCCTAACTTTCCTGTGAAAGTATCTGAACGCTTTTGAAAACCAACCTTTATTTTTTTTGGAATGTATAAATTATAGTTTATCATTTTATCCTATTAAATAATAGATTATACCATAATTGCATGATTATTTGGCAATTATTAAAACTTCTTTATTCTTAGTTTTTGATAGAGCATATTTGTAATCTATGGTTTTTATTTCTACATCTTTACCTAAAGATGTTAGTAGATTAACCAACTCTTCAATTTTAGGTATACCATCATCTCTATATGACATCACTATAATAGATTCACTATATTTTTTAAATAAAGTGTCAAATCCTTTTAGAATCTCTTTTTTATCTTCCCAAATTGAATATTGGGACTTTATTTTTAAATGTTTACTTCCATAATCTATCCTGGTAGACCAATCTTTATAACAAACTAACCCATTTAAAAAATGATAAAAATCTTGATATGTAGTTATGGAACCCTTTTGTGGTATATATGGTGGGTCTATATATACTAAATCTACGTGTTCTATATTCAAATTAAACACATCTTCACATTTTGATTCATTACTTATTGAATTACTAAATATTGCATTATTCGCTTCCTTTACAAACATATTAAAAAAGTTATTAAAAGGTTTATCCCATGTGGTCTTATTTCCAAAGCTTCTTTCTACATCAGCAGTTCTTATCTGTAGATTTTTTCTATGAAACAAATTGTATGGACGCTTAATAATACAAGATTGAAATAATGCCCAAAATGCAATTGCTTTTTTATATTGATTATCTAATCTTTCAATATTTTGAACTACAACATCTAACCATATGTTTTCTTCTTCTGTATAGTAGATATCTTTAAATGTTTTTTCTATAAAAAACCCATAATTAAAGTTTATATCTTTAGTCAATATAAATTTAACATCTAAATCTGATAGAGTTACATTATTGTTCTCAATTAATGCTTTTGAAATCCAATAATTACAAGGCATAACATCATTTGTTATAACTTTTTTATTTAACCCCTTAAACATATATGAAACAGAACTAGTGCCACTAAAGGCATCTAAAACAGAACTATATTTTAAGTCTTGCAAACTAGACATAATCCAATGTATTAACTTATATTTACTTCCTTGGTATCTTGTTTTGGGAAATTTATTTTTATAATTATTCATTTAAATAATTATTAAATTTTTGGTTTTTTAAAAGTGCTCAATACTTCCAATAATAATGGATTAGCACTTTCACTTAATGGCTTATCTAATAAGCCAACATTATGTTTATTTGAAAACAAATTATCTACCTTATTTTTTAATTCTATTATTTTTTTGTTTATATCTTGGCACATTGTCCAATCTTTATCTGTATATTCCATTATTAAATAATTCAAACTTAAATCTTGATTTTTATTTAAACTAAAACTAGCTTTTTTGTCAATACTTTTGTCTTCATTTATTAAGTAGTATCTGTTATTGAATTTATATGCTTGAAAATATTCAAATTTTGAATTACTACTAAATACAATTTTATACTTCTCTAAAAAATCTTTTCCAGAAGAAAACATATTTCCACTTAAATTATTTCCTTCTTTATTCTTAAATGCTACAAAAATAACCTGTTCTCCATTTTTAATATCTAATTGATATTCCTGATAAACTGTTTTGAATTTATTAAATAAACTATTTTCATCATTCACACTCTCCCTTAATTCTTTCAAACTTTTAAACGAAAAATAAAAATATTTAGAACCATTTTTCCCTATGAATGCAATCTCTCTCAAAATGTTTTAAATCAATATTGTTTCCACTTAGTAACTCACTAATATTGACCTCTTTAAAAAATTTAGAAGGTAGAAAATAAACAAATAAATCTCCTGAAGTTTTATAAAAACAAGGAAAATTAAATTCTTTAGCCATTTCATCATTTTCTATATAAAATAATGGCAATAATATATTTAGACTTTCTTCTTTTAAATATTTAAATCCAATAAAAAATTTATAATTTATTAGTAATTGCAAATTACCATTTACATCTTTTAATGTTATAGTCTCAGTATTTGCTAATTTTTAAATAGAACTAATGAAGTCTGGATAATCTTTCATATCTCTCATTACTCTATTATCTAGTGATAGTGAAAATTTTTCTGTTTCTAAATTAAAATAAATTGCAGTTTTTTGGGTATATTCACAATCTAAAAAATGTTGTGAATATCTTTTCACTAAAGAATACAGAATTAATGTTTTCATGTCTATTAACTTTAAGCCGTTAAATCCTAATGAGGTTGGTTTTTTAAAGTGTAATACATTATTCCTCGCAACTAATTAAGATTCAACACTAAAATAGCCACGCATACCACCAAACATAAACACACTAGCTTTATCATTTTTAAACATATGTGCTTCAACATCGCTAGCTAAACCATTACTATATATTTCTACATAAGTGTCATTGTTTTTAAAATTATATCAGTAATTAAACTCAAAAACAAATCAATTGATGTGTTTGGATGGATTCGAACCATCGGCTTGTTTTTCCCATCAGCGTTAGGTCCTTCACCGTGAGATGGTTACTGCTCTACCAACTGAGCTACAAACACAAAATTTTTTACATATCATTTAAAAATACAGCAAATCAATGCTAATCAAGGGATTTTTAACATTGTTCTAGTTCCTGTACAAGCACTAGTGATATATTTAACAATTATAAGTAAAATTATAACCCAATATTTAGATTAATTCAATACTTTATTTACTTTTTTTATAGTTTTTTAACACTTTAATTTCATTAATTTTTTCCTCTAAGGTTTTACCTATTTTGGTTATAACACCAGTTACCAATGCATTACCCATTAAAAATGCACGCTGCACATCAGTATAACCCTTCGTATGGTTATCTGGAAACATTTGTGCTCGCTCTAATTCTAAAGGTGTTAATCTACGATATTTTCCATTTTTAAAGATTACATGTTTGAATCTTGATGCTGCTTGACCACCTTCTCCTGTAATGATTGTTCTGGCAGGCTTATCTAAGGCATCTGGAAATGTCATTTTCCCTTCACTATAAATATAATGATGACCTTCTTTAGAAATTCGTTCTAACTTTCTTCCAAGCTTAAATGGTTTCCATAATTCCAACTCTTTAGCACTAATAAAAAACTTATCATCTATATTTTTATCTTCTTCTAAAATATCACCTAAATATGTGTATTCACCATCATAAATATCGGTTACTTTACTTGTTTCAACATTGAAATCTATAGCTGTTCCATAATTTAAAAATGTATTATCTAAATTTTTTCCAAATTCGTTAGATACCTCAACAGTATCATTAGATATTTTGAAACTATTTTTTTTCATTTCTTTACCAGGAAATGTTTCTTTCAAAACAGTGAAAAAATCTGATTTTTTAGTTGCAAAAATAAATACTCGTTTTCTTTTTTGTGGCATACCAAAGTTAGCGGCATTCACAATTCTCCACTCTACAGAGTAACCAAGATTCATTAGACATGAAAGAATAATTGCAAAATCTCTTCCTCGTTGTTTAGATGGAGACATTAATAATCTATCAACATTTTCTAATAAAATATAAGGAGGGCTTTTTCCTTCAATAACTCTATTGATGTCCCACCAAAGAACTCCCTTTTTCCCCTCAATTCCACCTGAATATTTAAGTGATTTTGCTACAGAATAATCTTGACAAGGAAAACCACCTGTAAGTAAATCAAAATCAGGAATTTCTTTGGCATTTACTTCTGAAATGTTTTTATTTAAACATGAATTTTCACCAAAGTTTTTTTCATAACATTCCCATGCTACTTGTTTCTTCTTCCCTGGTTCCCATTGATTTGACCAAATTGATTTATAAATGCTACTAGCATTTTCAAGACCTATTCTAAAACCACCAACACCAGCAAACATCTCTATAATTTTAATATTCATTCGTTTTCCTATTAATTATATTTAAATATTTACTAGTTTAAAAAAATAATTCAAGGTAATATTCATTAATCTTTTTTTCCACAAAAATTAATTTTTCTAGCTAAATCCTCTAAAGCAATCATTGCCTTTTCTTCATTTTGATATTTAATTGCATAATATGATTATGCACTATAATTACTTGCCATCCTAATGGTAACAACACTTGTATCAACAGTGTCATATGTATTCTTACGAACAATTTCAATAGTTCTAATGTAATTGACATTAAAAAATCTCGTAGCATTAGCATCACTTACTTGCACCATACATGTCCCAACAAAACTAACATTATTTTCAACCGGTGAAGACCCTTTTGCAAAAACATTTAGACAAAGTGAACCCAAAACGACACTAGTTGCAATTAATTTTTTCATAAAATCCTCAATTTAAAATAAGATGGTTGTATTATATCCTCTTTTACTAATAAATTAAGATACATTATTAAACTAAATAATGACTTCCATTAGTTGATTCATAAGAATAACGAACCTGGATGTAAAGTGGAATTTTTTTAAATTCATCATCAGTAACTTCTTTGGGCAAATTAAACCCTTCAGGAAATGGGTGACCTAACTTATAGTGTGATTTAGGGATGAAACCAATAGCTGCAAGATCATTTCGTGTAAACATTTTAATATTCCTAATGTGTTTTTGAAGTATTCATTATAGCACTAAAAAATCAAAAAATTATTTAATATCTAATTTATTTTCTTCACTCTCTATTAAAATTTTTTTGAAAATTTCAACCCCGTATAATGATTAATCCATATGTTTTCATTAAAAATGATTGTATCTCTAGATGAAATAAGAACAGCCCTACCATTACCTATTTTTTTTCAATTTCTATTTTAAAGCTATTACTATTTTTATTTATAATATCCTTAATGTACTCGCTTAATATTTTAGTGTCACTTTTTTCAGAACTTAAGGTAACTTCATTACAAGAAAACTCAGGTAAAGTTCCATTATGCATTAAATATAATTGGCTATCATTTAAAATAGAAATATTAAAAAATGAATTTAATTTAACAGATGAAGAAATTAAATTAGGTTATACAACACCAGCTAATTGTGGTAATTTTTGTGCTATGTTATTTTCTATATTAAACTATTTTTCTTATGAAGAAGATGTTCCATATTTAAATCATTGGCATCACTTAATTAATGCTGACTTTTGTGATTTGCGTCGTGGTGGAACTAACTACATGTCTATATATACAGAAGACTCTAATTTAAAAGAAAATATTCTATATCAAAAGATTCGTCAAATTTATACATTAGAATGTGATACTGACCCTGAATTTGATGATGTGGTCTATACTCAAAAGTAATCCAGCTTTATTCAGAAATCATTTTTGGACATCATCACATACTCGGAAATCGTTGCATAAAGATTTGGTTATGGACCACATCTGTTTAAACATAAACTCTCTTCTTATGACTCTAAAAGAATTGCGATAATTTAAATGACTAACAATCTTGTTAACTTTGCAAAAAGAAGTTATTAGATTTCCTTAAAAGGTGTAGTTATGTCATCTTCTTTGATTATATTATTATAAAGTCTATTCTCTGGCTCTATTCCAACTTTAAACTCTCCAATCTTTAGCATTACACTATTATCTTTTGAGGCTAAATCTAATAAATTAGACCAAAATTCACTGTCCCTATTTAACTGTTCTATTAATGAATCAAATGCTCCAGGAACAACCTTAATTTTTAATTTTTTATCTTCTTTAGAATTCAAATCATTATCTTTTATTTTGTCATTATTTTCTGAACTAGAATTAAATAAAGGCACAACATTATATTTTTCATCAATAGCATTAATGGTTTTTTGGGGTTTATTTTCCTTACTATCTTCTTCTCCAAACAATTGAAATACATTCTCAATTACCTTTTCAGAATCATCCATATGACATTCATTAATGGCTAATCTCAAATCTTCATTAAACTCTTCCCTTCTTATTGGATTCTCAGGGAACCAAAAAAAGAACCCCTCTATTACCTCTTGTAATTTATGATATTTTTTCCCCTGAATATAAAGAAACTCATATCCACTATCAACCTTAAATCTTCTAACACCAAAGGCATCTTCTTTAAACAATACATCTTTCTCACCTAATATCCTTCTACCATTAAAATCTTGAAAATATACTCTTTGTTTACTATTTAAAATTAATGGTATTTTTGCTAATTCATTCATTGGGCTATTATCTACAGAATAATGTTCTGCAACCCCATCTTTATAGCCTGTTAACTTGTAATATCCAGTTATATCCCAATTCCCAGTTAATCTCGCAAGCCTTTTTTGATTTAGCCATTGATTAATATCTAATCCCATTTTTTCAACATCTTTTTTATACTCTATATCTAAATCTATATCGAAAAAATACCCTAAAGATACCCAACTCAAATTAGAACTATTATTATCTTCATTATCACTGATAGAATTATCCCTTACTAATGTTGGCTTTTTACTCTCATCAATAAATGATTTTACATCTTTATTTGTTAAATCTTGCCAAAAATCTGACCACGGACTTAAGCAAGATAAAAAGCTACCAACAGTTAGACCATCTTCAAATATTGTATTTGAACCCCACCATTTCGTCCAAAATGAAAAGTCGCTCTTATTTGAGGTTTTTTTTTGAATAAAAGATAATGGAATCATTGGTTTATTTCCATACTTTAATCTCATTACTCCATCATTACAAAAACATATTTGATATTCCATATAACTCCTTATATCAGATAAATATAATGATTTATCTACTTTTGTCAAAAATAAATTTAACCACGAGAATAAGCTTGTGCTCTTGTTAATTTTCCATTATTTTTTGCTTTACCCTTGATTTTTTTTAATTCTTTTTGAGCATCTTCAAGTGTTATTTCTCCATTATTCACTCTTGTCATTAACTCTAATCTTACTTCTATACTATCCGCCACAAGATTAGCTTCTTCGGCATTTTTTAAAGCATCTCTTTTATCTAATGCGGCTTCAAATCTTTTTCTTTTTGTCATTTTTAACCTCTACAGTAGTATTTTCAAAATTTAAAAAACTGTCAACAAGTTCTTTCATACGTATATCTACAGTATATCTCTTAAAATTCTTATTCCAAACCACACCCATCCAATGACCGTCTTTTAAAACTTGAATACCTATTTGAGTTAAGCTAGAATGAGGACGTATTTTATAACCAAAATCATTACAATGATTTTCGAAAGATGACATATTTTCTAACTTAATAAAACAATTGGATGCAGACATTTGATATGTTTTACTTTTCAACAATAGCACTATTCTGTTTTGCTGACAATGTTGTGTCACTGCAAGAATTACTTGCCTGCATTAATTCACCAGAAGTAATGACATGATTTAAGGGATACTTTGACAACAATTCTTTTTTAGTGCATGGGCTTGCCTCTTTTAAATTTTCCATACTTGTAGGCAATTCTAACCATTTTTTAGCTAGACCACCAATAGACCAAGATAGATTTGAAAACCCAATAGTTACAATTAATGCAAGCATAATTAGATTAACACTCATGAATTTAATATGTTCTAGCTAGGTATATTTCATTTTCAATTCTTTCACAATGTTGGTTTAGATTCTGGTTGTGCAGCCTTCATCATGGCTTCAAAAACCTTAAATGCCGTTCCCAAAACAATTCAAGGTGCTGGCAAATTAGTTGCCGGGTCTCGCATGGCATTGTAACCTGCCATCGCCATTTCATCAGTAATTATATTCTGCACTTCTGAATTTTCAAAATTGTTCATTTTCATCCCCTTATAAAAAACCAAATTGTGTTTTCATTTTGCATGAATAACGGCACCTTGTCAATAACAAAATGCTATTTCAAGATGAGTAAATAAAAAACTAAATACTGATTTCTTTATTTTTTCACATTACATTAACCAATCTTTTTCTTGAATTTTTATATTCATTGATGATTTTTGATTCTTTTAAAAATGGCAACTCTCTCGTGTTTACTCTAATAATTAGCTCACCATTTTCTTTTATTTTAGCACCATGAATTACCGTTATTAATTTTAATAGATTATCTTCTTTTTCTAGAACTAGTTTAAATAACCTATGTTCATCAAAAATAACAATACATCCATTATTATATGATGAAAAATCAATTGTTCTTTTCTTTAATTCCAAAGTCTCCAACGACTCTTTTAAATATAGAATTAAATTTGAATAACGGCCTCTTGTTTGCTCCCTCATTAAAAAATGTTCTGTGATAACAAAATCATTCTCTTTAAATTTGTTTTTCAAAAAATCTAAAATTAAACTTTTCATTTTAATGTCTCCAAAATTTTAATTTCATACTTATTTATTAAATCTTTTAGTAATAATAGCCATTTTATCATAAATTTCTTCATAATAATCTTCAAGTTCTTCATCATTTGTTGGCTTTTGTGGAAAAGTTAGACCACCTGTTTCAATAACAATCTGTTCCACAGTTTTACCGTCAATTGATTCCAAATCTTTACTTCCACCAGAATCAATATCAGTTCCACGATATGGGGCCATTAACACTTCTAATAATTTTTTATCAAGCACACCAAGGTTATAAACACCAATTACTGTTGACTCAAAAATTGCATAACCAGAATTCCACCCCATATTGCTCTCCCCAAATTAAATATATGTTCATTATAACATGATTAATTTTTTTAAAAATTCTTTCACACATTTGGAATTAGAACAAATTTCAAAAAATAATCCATCTTCTTTAAGCAAGCTTAAATGGATTTGTGATAATTTATTTTCTAATAAAATTCTTGAAATTATTTTTACTGAGAATGCAACAAAATATTCAAAAGATAATTTTGCAGATCATTTTTATAATATTTTTTTAAAACAAATAACTTGGTATTTTTCAACCAACCCAAAGAATAGCAATATTGGTTCAATTTTATTTAATAATGACCCTATTAATTACCAGTTGAAAATAAACAAGAAAAGCTCTGTTGACTATTATCATGGTGATTTTTTATCTTACCTATCTCAAACTAATAAAACTTTTGATTTGATTGATTTATCCAATATTTCAGATTGGATGCCATTAAATAATATGGAGAAAATTCTTTCTACTTCATTTTCAAAACTTAATAAGAATGGTGTTATTGTAGGAAGAAAGCTATTAGGAGATTATAGTTGGGCTGAATTACAAAAAAAATTAATACCATCTCTATTTTTACCTTTTGATGACCACACTATGTTTTATCAAGAATGTGTATTTATCAAGAAAATAGCTTAACATTGATTCAACTTACAAAAAATTTATAATTTTCTATGATTAAACTAATTAATTTCACAAACAAAATAACTTCTAAACAAATAAATCTATCAAATGTAAATGATAGAAAAAAATATAGTTATGAATTAAAAGAGTTTGAAAAACAGTTTGTTTATCCTTTAGGTAATGACACGTTTCATATTGAACATGGTCAAAATTCTGATTATTTTTCGTTTTTTGAAAAACTAGGCAAACCTAATATTATGGTATTAGAAAAAAATAATAAAATAATTGGTGTTTGTTCAGCAGTTCTTCGTGAAATAAATAATAAAAAATATTGGTATCTTTGTGATTTTAAAATAGAAAAAGAACATCGTGGAAAAAACTATATCGGCTATTAATGTGGAAATTTTTTCTTCCTTGTTATTTTCAATCAAAGAATGCTTTTGCAATAAATATGTCAAATCCAGAAAATAATAAATTATTTGCTCATATGAAAAAATTATTTAAAGTTTTTGATATTAAAATAGAACCAAATTATCTTTATTCTTTTAGTGGAAAAACCATTGTTGAACTAGAATCTTCTTTTTGGGAAAAGAACTTGATTGTTTCAAATAATGGAGACAAGGATATTATTATTAAAGGTAAAAATAAAAAGCTTTTTCATATTGTAAGTATTTAACATTTTAATAATAATTTAAATAAATTCACTAACATCCCTTCTCATTACATTCATGAAAATGACTCTATTATGTTCTTATCTAACGAAAAAAATTATTTTAAATTTGCTGATGAATCTATTATTTCATCATTTATTAAAGGTAAAAAGGGTTTAAGTATATCAAGTGCTGAAATTTAATATTAAAAATATTCACGATTAAATACCTTTAATAATTGGTTCTGGCTTTACCCAATCCACAAGAAATGATTTAAATATTTTATTAAATTTATCAGATAAAGCTAAAAGTGGTTCTGTTTCATGTGAGTCTCTAAGACCCGTACTCAGATAAGCTTGAGCTTCATCAATATGAACATTTGAATCATATCCCATTTTTGTTAAACCTATAAATAATGGCTCAATAATATGCTGGTCTATATTTGCAATATAATCAGTCATTACTTTTTTGTACTCTTTATTTATAGTGTAACATTCCTCAATTACACATGATGGCACATTAAATCCACACCAATCCTCTGCATAACTAAAAGTTTTGCATTCACTTTGTGAACAATACCACAACTTATATTCTTTAATTGTGAATTATTTTCCACGAAAATTTTCATTCACACTTTCATAGAATTCTTGAACTCTTAAAAAACTATTTGCAAGATTTGTATTTCCATCAACTTCAAGCATAAAAATTGCTGGTGTTAATTGATAAAAATCATATTTTGGTTTAAAAAACTTTAGCATAAATCTCTTAAGTAATCACTAACATTAAAACTTCCACTTTTATTTTCATAAGACTCCAAAATTTTTACATTCATATTAGAAATTTCATTATACTACATTTTAATATTTTAATTTTAATTTAAATTTAATATCACCAAAAATCATCAGTTTTTGCTTTATAATACAATCATCGTAAAACAAAAGAGATTAAATGAAAAAATTTATTATTGAATGGTTATATCATGAATTTTCTGGTGAAATGGTTATTTCTGCACAAACATCAAAAGAAGCATTACATAAAATGAGAACAAACTATCCCGGATTCATTATTGACTCTTTCTCTATTGAATCATAACAGCATTAGGATGTTGTTACGATTTGGTTAACTTGTTGATTTCATATAAAAATCAACATCAAATAAAAGAACAAAATCTTTTTTAACTAAGTCGTGACTTTCTGCTATAACCCTACAATTAACAAACTCACAACCTATTATTTCGTTTGGCATTTTAAAAACTTCATTAATACCACTTACTATTGATGTCATGTTTGCAAAATTATCTTCTATAATGTAATTATACATATCATTTCTTATATCATTTTTAAAAGAAGAAATTCGATTTTTAATTGGTTTTAAATCTATATATTTTAATAACTTATAATCATCAACCTCTACAGCCTCTTATTAATTCTATTTTCCTGTTAATGTTTATTTCATTAATTGCTTTATTTAAAAAAACAAAATCTGATATTGTTTTTTCTTGTAAAAATTTTACTATTTCTTCATTATTCATATTTTATTCTTTTTCTTGTCTACTTTAATATTTGAAAGTTCTTCCTGTAAAAAATCTTTAAATATAGTTGATTTGAAATTTTTTTCTGTGAAAGTTTCTCCCATTATGTAATAACTAAAGTCTTTAGTATTTCCATCACGAAGTTGCATACCTTTAAATTTCCCATTTAGATACCAACTATTAATCCCATCTTCACTTTCAATAGCTGGTCCATCTTCACGATGAAGAACACCATCTAAGTAATATTTCTTAACACCTTTACCTTCAACCATTGATTTTATTTTCATAGTTTAATTATAATTGATTATAATTAAATAATCAAAATTATTAATATAGATAGTTGTGTCAATTTGATTTTTAAAAGACCATCATTTTTTCAATCATAGTCTTTTCTTAAGCAATATTTGAAGTTGAAGACTTCTTTCACCTTCAAAACAGAATACAACCTACTCCGTTGATGGAAACTCCATGACACCGAGATGGTACTTCTCGTCACGATGACAATAGTTATTCAAAAGTGTTAGGTAGCTCTGAACTATGTTTTCAATTTTTGCAGTTGGCTTCCAAGAGCCATGCAGTAGAACCTTTAGTTCTTCAGCTTCGTCCATATCTGAGGCATAAATATACTTAATAGGATGACTTTTTGCTCTTGAAATTATTCCAGACATGAACGATAGGCTTTTTTCTGGTCTAGTTTTTTCCAAGTCAGATGTCGATGCTGACTCAACTTTTAACTTATTTTCAAATGACCATAGCACTAGCTCGTCGCGTTGAGCCTTTGTAGTTTTTAGCTTGATATCTTTTCCGATTGGTCCTGTAGTGGCTAGTCGATAGAGAGCACGGGACTCTTGACCAACCTCTAATGAAATTAGGTCTTTCATACCCCGTAGAACAACATCATCAGATACCATATAAGGGATACTTAAGTCATCAGGGTTCGCAGCGAATGCTTTACGGTTATTGAGCACACCAATGCCAGGAATTCTTTCTTCATCCAACTCATCAATTTTATCTTGAATAAGCTTTTTAGCAAACTCAATCGTGGCAGGATATACGTAGTAGTTTCCCCAGCTATCGCAAACGATTACTGGTGATTTTTTTGGCTTTACAGAATTCGTTGAAACGGTATTATTTTCAGTTGTTGTGGTCATAAAATAGTCTCTAATCTATAGTTTATATTAAACCAATTATAACATATTTTTTATTAATATTAATATTTAAATAAAATAAAAAAGGCTCTTATAGAGCCTTTAAAATCAATTCATAATTGAATAATTACACATTATAACCAGCATTACGCATAAGAACACGAGACTCTGCTGAAAGTTGACCACTATCATATTTTGAACGCAAATTAGATTCTGATTTAGCAACTGCATTTGCATGACCAACATTAATCATAAGAACTAATCCAGAAATATAAACCACAATAAGAACCAACATTGTATAAATCATAACTTATCCTTAATTAAAGTGAGTGAGATTGTATCATGATTTTTAAAATAACTATACTAATTAATTAGTATAGTTATTTATAATATTTGAATTGTGTTTCTTTAAACAACTTCCATTACTGCACCAAACTTAAGATTTACATCACTAACACAGAATAAACGTTTAATTGTTTCAATCCATTCGTCGGTTGGTTTATTATTAAAATCAACTTCTTCAATTAATCCATCTTCTCGCCCCACATCACTTAACTCTACAAATCCTGGAGCAAATAAAACAGTCTTAATTGTTGGAAGAAATTCTGAACATATCATATATGATTTTTTAATTTCTTTTAAATCTTTCATTGAACCCTTGCCAAATGTTGAAGCATCTAAATCTTCTTTTTCTTCAGCATGATAAATTCCATATGGAGTATCAAAACTTTCAAATTCATCTTCTTCTTTAGTTTGAATTTCTTCACCACAAATTGGACAATATTTCCCCCTTGTCTCATGTTTTTTTGATGTTGGACAGAACTTAATTTTTTTAGTTCCAGACTTCCTTTTTTCTGTATTTCCAGAAAACTCAGCAAACCAACCGACCAATACATTACGATCATATGACATATTTTCTCCAATATATTTAGCTTTAAAAGATTATTATAACACTAAGTTAACTGTTAATTTTATCTATAATTTTTTATTTTTATTTTTATTATTATTTTCTTTTAAATTAGAACAAAACTCTCTTATGATTGTTATTCTATTATTAATGCTTGGAGGTAATGTATGAAATATTTTATCTTCCGAATGAATCTCATTCTTTTCATTTTTTAATTGTTTAACATTATTTATTTTATTTATTATGCCAAACAAAGGTGGCAGCATACATTAAGTCACCATTATCTAAATTAATGAAAACTGGAACAACACTATTTGGACCATTATTTATTGATGTTCCATAAGTATATCCAGAACCCAATAGCAATTTTTAAATCTAGACAACTCAACATCTCTTAAGTTCCACTCTTTGTCGCAGGCCATATCTTTTATATAATTATTTCTACTTGTTGAAAAATATTTTTCTACATCTTTTGACCAGATATATATAGGAACCAATGCAGTATAATTATGTTGAGTGTATGGACACTCATACGTTGTTAATTCCATAAGTTCTTTAAATTGAACAATGTTAAAAACTTCATTATTCAGAATTGATGACCAAGTATTTGGTGAGAAATATTCTAAATTTAATACATTCAAACCATTTAACTCTTCTTCAGAAAATTCACGAATATATTTTTCATAATCTCCAATTAAATCTCCATAATCATGTGTATACCCAATAGATTTAATTTCAATTTTCATAACTATCCAATCTTAAATATCATAATATGATACTAAAAAAGCCCGAATATAAATATTTAGGCTTTTAATTTGGTCGGTCTAGCAGGAATCGAACCCACATTCATTGCTTAGAAGGCAACTGCACTATCCGTTGTACTTTAACAGATTTTGATCTAATTGTCTTGTTTGGTTGAAATTCTTTAATTGTCATTTTATATCTCTTGGATGTTTAGATTGATGTTATTATAGCATAAATTATTCTTAATTTTTTTTTGATTTTGATTAAGAAACTCTATTATTTAATTAATAAGCAAGAATCTTAAAGTTTGTATTAATCAATACGACATTGTTTTTCTTTAATATCCTCCTGATTTAATGATTTAGTTTCGTGAATTTCTTGAGGACTAACCCAATCATTACAATCCACTCTTTCATATTTTTTATCCTGATTTGTTCAATAAATACTACCCATTATTTAATCAATGATGGAATATTAACTTCATCTCCTAAATATGCATGAACAATACATCTCATAGCAGCTTCCAATTTTGTTTCACCTTGAAAAATCTTGTTCCCTAATGGATGTTTTGCAGAAGGAATTGAATAAAAATTCCCATGAATATCTTGCCATGAATCTTGTGTGAAAAATTCAATTTTTTCACTATCAATAATTGACTTTCCTTTTGATTCATCTGTTGAAACACAATATGGCTTCTCTTTTAAAAACCATTCAACATCTGAGTCTTCAACCCAATTCTTAGCTTTTGCTACAGCCCAATCAAGTGAAACTCCTGATAAACTCATTGTTTTTAACATGATTTAATCTTTCAAATTATTTAATATCTTCATTATATCACTATATTTTTTAAAAATGTTAAATTTCATTTTTTTTTACTATTTTATTTACTTTTTTTTAATATATATTAAAATTAATACTCTTAAATGTGGTTGCATCAATATATTATGTGTGCTAGCATACAGACACACAGTAACTTCTTTATGCTTCTATCTAAAAACTTCACATCCTAATAAGACTCTTTACTATTTAATAGATGGTGCTCAAATAACCAATGGATTTTGTAGAACCCGACCAATCACTACAATACTAATCATTCTTTTTTTCTTGTTTCTAATTTCATAACTAGAAAAAATTAAATATTTGGTTTATTTAATTTAGTTTCAACATTTTTTGGTAACTTTTCATTATTCATAATACTGATTAATTTTATTTAAAATTTGTTGAGAAATATTAATGTTAGTTAAAAGATTATTCATTTTAATACCTTTAGTTTTCATATGTTCCACCATACTATTTTTAACTAATTAATTCTATTTATTTTTTTAAATTACTCAAAATAATGATAAAAATTTATATATTTAATAAAACTTAACAGCTTAGTTTTTAACCTCACTACTATATGATGCAAGAGGTTTAGGCTGAACAACCATTAAGGTGTAATATCCCCTATCAGACCACTTAGGTTGCTCTTTTATTCTGTAATCAATTTTTGCTTGAACTAAACGATTTTCTAATGATTTAATATCTTTTTCTTTTGGAATATTTAAGGTAACGATAACTTCACTTTTTTCTTTTCTAATTCCACCAATAGGTATATTGCCCATTACTGAAACACTCAGTAATTTTCTAACAGCTTCAATATCTTTATTTTCTGGAATAACAACTTGTGCAGGTTTTGATAGTAAATCTTCTGAGAAAATAGGCCACAAAATTGTATCTCTAATAATTTGTTTTGTTCCTAGTTTGTTAATTGATATGTTTGCTGATTCATATGAATATATTCCTACTTGTTCACTCCCAATAAACTCAGATATAAGTGTTAACCCTTGAGAGTTATTTTTTTCTAATCTTACTGTAGATATACCTTTTAAATATATATTTTCTAACTTTTTTCCTGAACGTGGAGTTGTTTTTAAAAAAACAGATTTTCCTTTACATTCAAAATCTATTGTATTTTGTAATTGAACATCTGGCGAAACCCTAAAGTTATTATTTCTACCCCGCTTTATCCATAATGAAATTTCTGTATCTGAATTATTAATTTTAATTTCACTATCTGCAAGTCCACTATTACTAATCTTCATTGCCTCAAGAACTGACTCTATTCCAGGAGCCAAAGAAGGGGTTACCCCTCCTATAAAGTAGTGTCCTGATATATCTGTACATGTTGTTGAGAAAGCCTGGCTACAAGTCATTAAAACAACTGTTGTTAATAATTTTTTATATAAAATTCTCTTGTTTTTCATATTAATTTTCTTTCATATTCATTGTATTTCAATTAATTATCAAAAAAATAAATTGGAATCAACTTAATTATGATACAATTCAATTTTAAAAAATTAACTAAAGGTAAATAATGGAACATATTCTTCAAAAATCTCGCAAAGAACAAATTTCTTTTTGGGTTGGTGAAATTTGTATTTCTATTGGTCAAGGTAAAATTCATGATACCCTTTCTCGCATGATTGACTTTTATCAACGTGAAGCATATGAACGTGGGATTAAAGCTGGAAAATCAGAAATGGCAGCAATGTTTTAAAATATGCTTTTAAATTTTAATTTAACTCACCTAAATAATAAAAATATTAAAGTTTTATCTCAGAATAATCCATTTAATACTACAACCTTAGAATATTGGCTTATTCAATTCTTAATTGATACTAAATTCACTAAAATAGAATTAAAATCAACTAATGCTTTAAATGAGAAAATCATAGATTTTCTTTCTAAAGTAAATATTTATTCCACTTACAATCTTGACTCATTTTCTTTTGGTAAGTTAATTACTTATACTTTTTCTCTTGGATTATTTCACCGAATTATTGAATTAACAGATAACTCACCATATAATCTTACTGAAAATATTAAATTTGGAGTTTATTTAGAAGCTGGATTGATTAATCCACTATTAATTGAAGATTTTACAAAATGGTTACCTAAAGATACAAATATTGAATCTAGTAACTTATTATGGCAAACCCTTTACATTAATAATTATATTCGGAATAAAAATAATATTCCAGACATTACTTTTGAAAAGTTTCATTATCAAAAAAAACAAAACACCACTTTAAATTTAAAACATTTAAGTCCAAATAATTTATTTGATTTAAAAGACTTAATCATACCTCTTTCTAACTTTTCTTTTCCATGGCCTAATGATGATTGGGTTAAAATTAAGTCTAGAGGACTTTTCCATCATATTTCTGATGAAATTTCTTTTATTATTGCCGCCACTCAATATGGTGATTGTTTTTTTATTGGAGAAACAACTTTTGGTGATGTATATACTCTAACTGATCCTATTAGTAGAGATACTTTGGCCTGGGGAAAATTTTCTCAATTAAATAAAAATGATTTTGATTTTATATTAGGAGTTCCTAAAGGCAATTCATTTGTTCCAGCATTGCTTTTATCACAAAAAGAAGACTGTAAAATAAATCCATTAACTAATATTAATGTTGAAAACTTTTGGGAAAATGAAGTATTCCAAAAATACTGCAAAAGAAATAATTTTTTAGCTAGCTTTCGTGATTTAGCTTTATTTTTATTGAATCAAACAAAAGAAATTTTAACCGAAAATCAAAAAACTAACTTAGATGAATTAATTAATAATAATTATTGTAGTCACGATTTTGAATTTTCAAATGTTCAAACAGATGAAGTACTTAATGTTTGCTCTTTTTTTTACAAAACAATTGCTCACAAAACTCATTGTGAAATAATTAATCCCAAAAAAGACTCTTCTCTTGGATTTTTCAAAAAGAATAATGGCTCACATAAATCATTAACATTTTTTAACCCTTTAGATGTAATTCAGAAGTATCAAGAGGAAACTAAGTATAGTCATCTTTCATTTTTAAACTTCTTCACAGAATCTTTACTTTTTACTTTACTAAATAGTAAACTAATATTTGATTATAACTTAGAGGGAAACCTATTTAGCCATTGGTTTACTCGTGATTTAAAATGTTTTTTTGTTAGTGAAGTTTTAAATTTACAAAATGAATATAGAACCTTCATTATTGATCACAAACCTGTTTCAACGACAGCTTGCTTTAGAAATACTGTCCCACTCAATTGTTGGTTAAATGGAAGATTTGATCCAAGATTGTCTGATGGACACAACGCTACAGATACCAGCATTGATAGGAATAGGACATTTCAATATGCTAAATTTTTAAGAACATTTTGCAAAGAAATGAAAGAAAAGTATCCAGATTATAAAAACTATGTATTAGATATTGCTTGGTCTGACGAACATCAATCAGTTGTTCCCATTGAAATCAACTCTATTAATTGGTCTGGACCATATCAAGCCAATATGTTTAGATTATGCTCAGCCATAGCAAAAAAACCTTTTCACTATGAAGACATATTTAACAATCTAGATTATAATTTTTTTGAATTGAAAAAAATGGCATGGGAACAAATGAAAAAAGATGATATTATTGATTCAACATTATCTCAAAATGACAATGGTTTTAATAGAACAAGAAAAGCTAACACACTAACTGAGTTTAATCAGCTTTTTTAAAAGGTTACATATAAATTTAAACAAATTAGGAATAAGAAAAAAAATTAAATCTTAATTTTCCATTTATGAACTTGGTTGTTATCTAATGTTTCTTGTAGTTGATTATTAAGATGATAATTATCAATAGCAATTTTTCTATGTTCATTGTTTTGAATATACCACCAAGGTTGTGGAGCTTTACAATTTTCAAACATAAAATACATATAAGTGACATTAGAAATATTCCAATTAGAAATATCTTTATTAAATTTAGAATTGTAAAACATATCCTTCATATCAGTAACATTTTTAACATCAAAATTAGATATATTTTTATTAAATTCTGAATCAAAAAACATATAACGCATATTAGTAACCTTAGAAGTATCCCAATTAGAAATATCTTGATTGAATGGAGAATATGAAAACATATTTTTCATTTTAATTACATTAGATGTATTCCATTTACTAATATCACCGTTAAATTTAGATTGAGTAAACATTCCATCCATATCTGTTACACTACTAACATCCCAATTGCTTATGCCTCCATTGAATTTAGAAAAGTTAAATAAATAAGTCATGTCAGTAATATTAGATACATCTATATGATTTAAATCACATTGTTCGCCATATAATTGAATTTCTTTTTTAATTAGTGTTAATAAATGTGGTTTATCTTTAGCAATTATAATTTCTTTTTTCATATTTTAATCTTTTTAGAAGAAACAACATTGTATTTTAATTCTTTATTTAATTGTTTATTTAAATGATAATTATCAATAGAAATTCTTCTATTTTCAGTGCATTCAATCAACCAATAAGGCAATACATTTGCTTGTGGACAAAATTTAGTAAATTTTTCTAATTTATATGGTTTCCATTCTCTTACATCACTGTAAAAATACTTGCTCCAAGCCATAGAACTCATATCTTTTACATTAGAAACATCCCAGTAATAAATGTTTCCACAAAAATAAGAATTAAAAAACATAAAGCTCATATCTTTTACATTGGAAATATTCCATTTATCAATTCTTCCATTAAATTTAGAATTACGAAATAAATTAGACATATCTGTTACATTTGATACATCAATATGATTAAGATCACAATCATGACCATAAGAACTCATTTCTGATTGAATAAGTTGCTTTAGATGGTTTTTATCTTTTGCTATTATTTTATTTTTCATTTTTTAATATTAGCAAATTTAAAACCAATTTCAAGCTACCATTTTTAATATCTAATTGAACTTTTAATTTTAATTAAATCAGCTAAAAATTTAAACCAGATAATAATGAATTATCAAATTATGAAGAAAGAGAACTTGAACAACATCAACCAAGTTATATTGACAATATAATTATGAAAGAAAAACTTATTGAATTAGTAGAAAACAATACAGCTAGAAGATTACAAATAATTTCTAAAACTCAAGCGAAATATAATGCTATTACAAATAATAACTCATATGAATTCATTTATTCTAAGAATAGAATAAATGAAAAAAATATTGAAATATTAAGCATAAAACCAAATCCAATTAATATACACAAAAAAAGGGTTTGATTTTTACACCATCATCACCAACTTGAATGGTATTTAAACTCAACATTATCTGGCATTTTTAAAGCTTCATTTAAAATCTTCTTTGTTCTCTTCATATCTTCAAGATAATATTCATCTATTTCTGTGCTACCGAAGAAAAATCCACTTGTTGGTGGCAAAATTGATTTAACTGCACTTTTATTTTTCTTATTGAAACTCTTAATAACTTCACAAACCAAAGTTTCAAGTTCTTTTAGTTTTTCTTTAGAAACACGATAATCACCACAATCATCAACTCCATTTTGAACATTGGTTACAAACCAATTATGAATAGAATTAGCTTTACGCCAATAACCAACTTCAAAAATTACTTTACGAACCCTGGCATTAACTAATTCAGGGAATAGCTTTTGAATTTGGGCTGCCTTTTCATCATCACCTTTTGTAAAATAATCACTAAGGAAACGTTCCGCATTTAAATACATATCTAGACCCATAATTAACTCCTAATTAAATTGTTTCTGAAAGTGTGATTATACCATAAAATTCATTTTTTTGACTTAATCAAAACTGATAACACTTGGAATATCTGTAATTGTTGGTTCTAAATTAGAATATAATTCTACTTTTTCTGGACAATCTTCATTACCATGTAATACAAAAGATTTAAACTTAGGATAATCTTTATTTTTCAAATGTGTTTCCATTAACCATTGGCAATCCTCATTTTCATTTAAAAATATTTTTTTCATTTTCTTATTCCTCGTTTTTATTAGCGACGACTACTGTATTCCCAGTAATAATTAGCATAGAATTATCTTCATAGTAAAAAACAATAGGATATAACTCATTAAATGGCTTATCGTATCCATTATGTTTAACAATTGGTTCACTACTATCAATTCTATTTAGCATTAGATGATTAGACAAATCTGCATAGTTAATATAAGCACCTTCATAATGCTTATTAATTTTATTTTTAATTTCTTGTGAAATATTCATTTTAAATAATTGTATTGTTTCATACAATGAATTATACCACTACTTTACACTCGCTTAAATATATTCTTTACTCAATTTTTTAGTCACATCATTTTCATGAAACCTAACTCTTGTGCGAACATATTTCTTTGCCCCAGCTTTGTTTTCCCTAGTTCTTTTTTTGGCACTAAGAGTCTCTGTATCTGGTAAATAAGCGGCTGCACTAATCGTCCTATCTGCTAATTCTGATTTAATACTATTTCCACCTACTACATATTTAGTTCTATAACTTTGTGGGTTATAAGAACTTTTAAAATTACGTTGATGATTTGTTTTCATTTTTATTCCTTTAATAATTAATTACTTTGTTAACTAATCACATAATGCCTTAACTTAGTGTGATTAACTTCTTCATTACCAATCAATTTCAATAACATATTCCCCTGTTGGAATTAATCCTTTAGCATGTAGGTCATTTGCAATCATTTGCACATCTGGGTAAAAATTACGCTCCCAAAACATATCAATAAACATCTTATCTTCAGAATCACCATTCCATTCTTTTGGATCGCGGGCTAACCATGCTGCAAAACTAACACCCATTTTATCACCATTGATTTCTTCAGGTATTGTTTCATTTTTTGAATCACATCCTTTATCTGGAACGGTAATGTCGTGTGTTCCACGCTCTTTACATCCATCTTGTTGCTGGAAGCTGTAAGGTCGCCCATATGTTTTTCCTACTAATTCATCCCAATCTTGGACTGCAATCATTTGTTTGGTTGTAAATTTGAGCATTATGGTTCCACCTTATAGAGTTGATACAGCGTTCATTATACATCAAAACTCAAACAACTATTCAACAAATATGAAATGAAAAACAAAAGATTTAAATTAACAACATATTGTTCTTATACTTAAACTATTGATATTGTGTCGTTCCTATTATGACAATATGAAATATTTTCACATTGAAGAACTAAAATGTTGCCTATTATTTTTCTTTGGTCGTTTATTGAAATTTATTTTCACTATAGAATCACCATACTCATCGGTAAGATGATTATTAAAATCTATTTTACCCCATATTTTTTGATAGAACTTTAAAGTTTCAGGCATTTCTTTTTTAGCAAATGTTATTTTATTAATAAAACCCAAGTTGTCCATTTCATCCAAACAATGTTCAAGAAGAACCCTACCTAATCCTTTACCTTGATAATTTGTGTCAATTGCAAATAGTTGTAATAATCCCATTTTAGCTGAAGAATTACCCACACTTAAATAAAATCCTATTACTTCTTTATTTTCTGTTAATAATAAATTACAAGAATTCCAATTCACTGTAGTCTCTTCTACAATTTCATTCCAGTCTTCTCTATTTGCAAAAACATGATTAGCAAAAGACTCACTCATTGATTGATTATATATATCAATACATTTTGTTATTTGTGATTCTCTTGTATCGTTATTTTCATCTAATTTTGTTATTAAAATATTTTTCATATATCAAGTATATTAAAAAAATAACCAATAACAAAAATTAGAGAACAATCTATTACTTTGGCTTACCTAATTTCATGCTTGTTTTAAGCTTTGGCAGGATTACCATTTCATCTCCATCAATTTTAATTTCTACTAAACGAGATGGATTATTTGATTTCACATAATCTCTTCCACCATCAATAAATACAGAACCATCTTTAGACTGTCTATAATCATGACGATAACGACTAAAAATAACCTCACCATCATCGGATTCAATTCCAGCAATAGTTCCTTCTACTGTACTTTTACCACTGGTAATATATGTTTTGCCATTACGAACAAAAACGGCAAAGTAATTTGAATATTCTGGTTGTGGTGGTGTTTCTTGATAAAAAATTGCGGCAGGCTCATTTACCCAACCACCATCAACTGTTTTCAAACATAAATCTGCAATATATTTTGCATTATATTTTTCTTCAAAATATTTAATACCCTTTTCACCAACCACACAATCTTCACGACCATTATTAATTTTCATATTAAATCCCATATTGTTTTTTTCTTAACCGATAAGAAATATATTAACTAGCACACAATGCTCCAACAAACCAATAAGTATCTTTTGTTTTTTCATCATACTTTTTAGACATAACATTTACTTTGGTTTGCTGTTCTTTTAATTTAACTTTTAAATTAGTTAAATTTTTTGTATCTGTTTCTGTTTCAATAAAATGATGATCACCACAAACAGGGCAGCAAATGTCTTTAACATATTTAACTGAAATCTTACTTCCACACTTTTTGCATCCACGCTGTGTTGATTTACTTTGCTTCACACGAACAATTAAATCTTTTTGAAAATTAGAAACCCGATCTTTCAGTTCATCTAGTTTTAATACTTCTTTTTTTTCTGTTGCTGTTACTGGAAATACCTTACTAAAGTCGCCAACTTTAACTGCAACGGCTGCTTGCCATTTTTCTGCACGATTAGATACATATTCGTATGCTTCATTTTCATTTTTAAATACTTTGTTTTCAATATTTAACCCCCTAGCAATTCCCATATGACCAGCATATGCATCCTCTCCATTTTCCTTACACATATATTCTTGATACTCTGCGAAATCTTCTTTTAATTTTTTTTCACTAGAGGCCTTAAAAGTTTGGCTATCAAAACATGCACCCATTTAAAATTCCTTTTATTTCGTTAGTAAAATTAATTAATTGTGATTATAACACATTTAACTTATAAAAATTAAATTTTTTTGTTATAAATTATTTTTTTTTATAAATAGACAGGTTAACTTTGAGACACTAATTTAGCTAATCATCGTTCTTCATTACTTGCAAGAATCTCCATCCGATGTTTTTCATGCCTTTTCTTTTCACGAAATTTTTTCTGCTTAAATGTCCAAACTAATTATTTCTTGACTCACCCCATATGCTTCTGACAAAAAAATTACAATAGTCTATTCTTGATATCTCAAAATCCCACTATCTACTTTATCTACTGAATACTGAATCATTTCATTTCTTTTTTTGTTTTCATTTTAAATATCCAAATCTTTTTTAAAAAATTAAGTGTAAAGCACATCATTTAAGAATGCTAAAGGATGGAATCCATATCCTATTTGTTCTGCTGCACGTGCACTCTCAAAATAAACAAAGGTATTCCAATCAGAACTAAATTCACCTAATGATTTATATTTCTGATTTTCCAATGATGGAAAAATATTTTCTCTTAATTTATTTGCATATTGTGTTAATGAATCGATTCCCATTAAGTTTGTCATTCAGTTACTCCAAAATGCTCTAAAATACATTTTCTTGCACGATAATCTCCATCCACTTCTTCTGCTACCATCGCACACTCACGAATAAGTAATTCAGCAAACTTTTTAGCATCAATTAGAGGCCAAGGTTTCTTCATTTTTTGATCTGTGCACTCATTTAGTAGAATATCAATTCTTTTTTTCATTTATTTCCCCATCTTACTTTAATGAACTAACTTTTTCACGAAATTAAATATATCCAGCACGAGTAATTAAAGTATTAGCAATTTCCTTGGCATATTCAGCAGCTTTATCTTCAATTTCAACCTGAGTCTTTTTTGTCATAGAAACACTAGTGAATACTTGTGCCCTAGCTAATTCCTCTACCATACTAGGGAAATTAATCCAAGTGAATTTATCCCCTCGAATAGTGGGCTTATGAAATTCTGCAAACATTCCAGATACAAAAGCATAGCAATAATTTGCAATTTCTAATTGTTTTGTTTTTGTCATAATAATCCTTTAAAGTGAATAAAACTCAACTTCATATCCTTCTTCTTCACACATAACCAACCATTCCTCTAACTCTTTAATATGGGATTTAAAATCATTTCTAATTTCATGACCAATTGGCTCTTGTTCACAAAAAATATCCCCATCAGCATAAATTGGCTCTTGTTCATCTTTATCAAATTTGCTTGCCCAGGAAACATAAGAATCTTTTGGATTCGAACTATTACAGGCATCATTTGTTACAGATGTAGGAGTTTGCCACAAATCAAAACTAATATTTTGCTCAGAACTCTTTCCTGTCTTTTTAACGGTTACTTCACGTTTACCACTAAGATGTAAATTCATACTCATATTAAACTCCAAAATTAACATTCTATTGAAAGATTCAATTATATCATAAAATATAGAATTAACAATTAAATTAATCAAAAAAACAATATATTTTTCTTATAACTTAAATAGTTACTTGACGGGTTAATTACATCTTCAACACACTCAACATAAGATTTAAGTTCAAGTTCTTTTATTCATATTAATTCGTTTGTAGTTGATTAAACTATTCCACAACAAACAATTAAACACACTTAATAGTGAAAATCATGATACAATACACCATTATTTTTAATATAGGAGATAGTTATGGCAACAACAAGAAAATATGTAGACTACACAATGAAAAAAGCAGCATCAATTATTGCAGGAGAAGTAATTGAAAAAAATCTTTCTACAGGTTGGGGTGGTAATTTTAATGATTTAGAAAAATTAAAAAATGAACTAAGAAAATATAATATTTTTTATATTGATGATATTCATGGAGAATGGGCACATGTAGAAAACTAAAATATTACAAAGCTAATGATATATCTTAATGTTTAGAAATTTAATATTTCACCACCACCAAAAGATGGTTTGTTTCAAATTCACCTTGGTGATTCACTTTCTTGTGACTGTCTTTTTAAGGATGGCAAATGGTGCTTGCCTAGAGCTTTTAATCTTGCTTCTTATGCTGACTCAAAAACTTCAAAGTTTCAAAGATATAAATGGTATGACAAGTATGGCATTACTTAATATATAGGTGAATCACACCGCCCTAAAGGACGGTGCCGGTAAACTACTACCATCTATTTGCCACAAATGAAAAAACCATTTTAGCTAAAAATTAGACTTCACATTGTATTTTTATTTTGGTTTAAAACATGTTCCAGTAGGTGCTAAACAAAAACGGAAATCATAAGAATCAATTGTTGAACCAACAATTGCAAAAGTAATTGTAATCCAACCAATAATCTCTACTATTGTTCTACAAATTTTCATATTATTTAAGACCTAATTTATATAGTTACTTGGAGAATTAACTCACAGGCTTTAATGTTCATGTTTGTTACTTAATACATCAATTAAATCAACACTTTCAACATATTCTTTAGCCTCTAATCTTGTCTTAATACTTTCTTTAATCCTTACCCCATTAAACGAAGGAGTCCATAATCCAGATTCATCTCTGACCACATCTACATATTTGCCATTAAATATTCCGCATAAATCATATTCAGGATTTAATTCACATTCTTCAATCTCTGACCAATTAATTGCATTCATAACTGCTCCATTTCTTCTTGCTTATTAAGCATTATTTAATATTTAAGCAACTCATATTCTGAAAATTATATTCAATAAAATAACATACATTATTTGTTTCTTTATCAATAAATTTATGAATTAATACATCACTACCTTTAACTTTTCCAACAATTTCACTTTCTTGATAGCTATTCATTTTTTCAATTTCAGCAGACTTAGATTTAAATTCTTCAACTGTCATTTCTCGCTTTCCACAAGCAGTCAATACCACTAAAGAAATAATAGCTGCAAAAAAAACTTTTTTTATTTTAAACCTCATTGTTAGAATATTCTTATTATAGCACAATAGGTAATTTAGCAGACATAATTTATTAGTCCAAACTTTTATTTATTTTTCTGATACAATACACCTTTATTAAAATTAAGGAAAAAAATGACTGTTTCTGATAAAATCATTAAACATAAAATTGCTGAAATTATTGCTTCAAAAAATACAGATTATGATAAAATTAAAGCTTTCGAAATTTTTATTGAAGAAATTAAAATTGGTTATTACATGAAAGCTCATAATGAAATTAGTCGTGAAAAAGCTAATAAACGGCGAGAACAAAATAAAATTGTCCTTGAAAATAAAAATGGAAATGTATTAACATTAATGCGTTAAAAAATTAACATCCAAAACTTATCCCATTCAATATTCCTCTTTTAGTTGTCTTGGTATTCAACATTTTTAATACTTAAACTCTAAAAAGTTAAATATATTTAAATTATTTAACTGTTTTATCTTGACATTTGTTGCAATGCAACATAAACTAGTATATAATAAAATTATAAGGGTTTACACCTATAAAATTAACCAAAGGAAAAAAATGTTAAAAACTATTATAGCAAAAATATCTGTGTTGTTTCAGCCAAAATCTTACCCCCCAATTCATCAAAGTGAATTAGAGCAATATATAATCAGTAAAAATCCCCAATCAATATTTGATGTTGAATATTGGACTCATGAGTTTGATAAGCATGGTTCAAAAAGGGGATACAAATGAAAAAATTTCTAAGAAAAGTTTGGAACATATTGACAACAGTTGGCGAATCTCGTTATAATCATGCAGTGAAACATGGGTATTACTATTAATTTAAAAAATAAGGATTTAAAATGAAAAAATATATTATTGAATTTTTGATTTTGACTGTTGCTGCATTTATAGGAGCATCTACAGCATTCTATTTATTTAGAATTGGGGTAAGACTTCCGTTTTAAAACGGAAGTTTTAACCCAAATTATTGTAAAAATACAATAATAAGAAGTATCAAAAAACCAAAAAATTAAATCGTTTTAACTCATACCAGTTCACTGTAAAAAGTTTGGGACATATTTGCAGCAGTTGGCGAATCTCGTTATAAGCATGCATTGAAATATGGGTATTACTATTAATTTAAAATGAAAAAATTTCTAACTAGAACAGAGGCTTTGATTATTGTGGCACAAATGCATCAGATTAAACGATTTGTTGGTGGACAGAATATTGATAGTTTAATTATGTACAACATTGAATTATTTAGTGAAAATCTTTATTAATACTTTACTTGTTAATCACGACACTAAAGTATTTTTGTATTACTACCTAGACCTAAGGAATTGACATCTTTTGATTTAACTTCAATCAATTATTTGTGTTGATACAGTTCAGTAACGACTTGAGCAATAAACAAAAGTAACTGCTAGTAGATCTGCTCCAATTATTAATTTTCCCATTAATAATTTCAGATTCTTCAATAGAATTACTTAATCAACAAATAATGTAAAAAACAATAACCAGCTTGCAAATGGAATATTAAAATATAAACCAATCATACCTAATACACATAATGCAAAAATTTTCCAACCATCACGATTATCTAATTTTAAAAAACCAAAAAACAGTAACCAACCAGAATATTCAATACCAAGATATAACGATACTAATCCCAAAGCAATAATTAAAATACCAGCAAGACCTTTGGTGGTATTACGTTTCTCTACTTTAGCTTTTTTCTTAAAAGTTAGCTTGTCGCTTAACTCATCAAATTTTTTTGTTTTAAAAAAATCCAACTCTGACTCATGTTTAGTATTCATATAATCCTTAATTATTCAATCACTTTGCTTTCCAATTATTTCTAGAACAATCTTTTCTTTATTTTGCTTTACCACTTCTTGTAATGATTTTCTTACTTCCTGACTATATTTGCCTTACATCTTTAATGTCTCTTAAATAAAGAGAAGAAAATATTCTTTCTTTTCGGTGCTGAATTATAAACTAAAAATTTAAATTTTTGAAAACATCTTAAACTTTTCAAAATCTTCAGGATATTGTTCTTTAAATTTCTTTTGAAAATCGTCAAAAAATGATTTTAACGACTCAATTACATGTTTTTCCATAACTCCTTCTTTAATCTCAACCTCATAGGAAGTTCCCTTGTAATTGTCTTTTCTAAATCCATCAGAAAACATAAATAGTGTTATTCCATTTGAAAAATCAAACACCCAAACTCCAGGACTATTTTCACATTCTTTTAAAATAGAATTAGGTTTTCCATAAACTACTCCAGCATGATAACCATGCATACCATTTTCTAATGCACTAAATTCTTTAAGAATTTCAGAAATTTTTCCCCAACCTTTGTAATACAACAAATTGATTGTTGATGTTGTATTAACTTCAGTTAATTTCTTAAAATTAAACTTACCAAGGCGTCGTGTGAATGTAGTCATGTTTTTTTCTTTAGATTTAATAGCTTTATATAAAGATAAAATATTATCTTTAGTATCTTCAATATAACCTTTATTAAGTTCTAATACTGAATTAATTTTACCTGATAGTTCAATAGAAATTTAATTATATTGCCTAGCATTAATTTTATATTTTTCTTGATAACTAGATTTTAGTTCATTAATTTTAGATTTAGGTAAATTATTTCCATATGTTCTCGTTTGTGTATGTCTAGAAGGTTGCATTTCTATAGCAACACCCTCTTCCTTAGATACACCCTTATTTTTCATATAATTATTTGATGGCATGTGATGAGCATCTAATTGTTCAGTTTGTTCTCCTAATTTTTTTGCACTTTATTTGAGATGATTTTAATCAAAAAGATAAAATAAAATTATTAGATTACACACCACATAAATTGAATGGAATATTTCCATTACCAGAATATAATAAACTAGTTTAAAAGAATATAATTAGACTTCTGCTTGTAATAACCATTCTTAATATATCAATTTTTAAGACTTCCAATATGGTTTTAAAAAGATGTGTTTAGGTAATTTTTCATATACTTATCCACAAAATATTCTTCATATTTTTATTCCTTTAATTATTGAATTTCAAATATATATCTCCTTTTGTTTCAATTATTAATATTGCTATTAATACTTCATCCCATTAACTCCTTCTTTACAATAACATTATCGTGCAACTTGGTTAAATCAATCAAATCACCATTTTCATTAAATGCTACTAATCCTTCACAATGATTAATTAATTGATGAAGTGCTTTTGATAAATTAGCTATTTTATTTTCATCATTAGTTAGATACTTAATATCTTCACTTGGTTGAATTACTTTTACCTGGTTATTCTTGATATTATCCAATTCTTTTTCAAGACTCGTAATATATTGCTTTAATCTAAGATTTTCTCTTTCTACATTAGATGCACTTAATTCAGCAATTAAATTCGTAATTTCACCAGGTCTTTTCACACCTTCTTGAGAATAATAATAATCTTCCAACAGTTCTTTATATTTTTTGTTTCTAATAATTGTTGATGTGCTACATGGCTTACCTTCTTTTTTCGTAATTTGCTGTGCAATTACTTCACACATTTCTGTTATGTTCTTAAATTTAACTCTTTGTTTTTTATAAATAGTTATTTGTTCAGTAATAATTACTAAACGATTTGCTACCATTTCTTCTTGATAACCTTTAAAACTATTCTTCTTTTCTTCATTTGACATAATTTTTCCTTAAATTTTAATTAAATATTTAAATTTATAATTTATAGTTTTCGCTAAATTTTCAATATCATTTTGAATGAATATTAAATTCATATGTTTTTGAAGGTTATTTATATCATTAATGATTTTATGCATTTTGATTATTTTTGGTTCTATAACTATAGGATTTTCAATATCAAAAAGACTAATAGCCAATTCTTTACCTTCAATATTTGTTCTTCATCTTCTTCTTGAGTGATTTCATCAGATTGGGGTTTCATATTATTCCTTAATAAATTAATCTAACATATTCATATTGCGAGTTTGACTTAATTTCTGCTAACATTATAATTAAGTTAACCAATGGAGATTGCACATGTCAGAAACCAAAAAACTTTCCTACTCTTTTATTAGAACAGAAGCAGATGGTAAATATGTAATTTTCTTCAAAATTTCAAAAGAATTACTTGAACAAGATTTAGATATCAATCTAAATGAAAAACACCAACTTTTTATCAAAACTCAATCGAATCAACTATTCATAACCAAGAAACTAACCGACGATATTTATGACAGTTTAGCCAATAGAGATACCATAGCCATATTTACTGATGAAGATGGTGAAATTCTTTCAAAACAAAATCTTTATGCTTTAAAAAGCACTTTAAGTGTGTCTAAAAAATAATATTATGAAAATAAAATTGAAGTCTAATTCTTTAGCAGTAAAGCAATACTTATTTGAATTGAATTTAAAGTGTGGCTACTCTTATTCTTCTGGAGATACACCTCAAGACGAATTTAATCTTGAAAACTCTTGGGCAGTTAAAGTTTTCTCAAAAATAGAACAAAACTTTCCTTCTTTAAAAGCTGTTCCAGAACAAGACAAGCAGATTGTTAATGCAATCACTTATTCTGCAAAATGTCTTAACGAACAATATGAAAACTCTGATTACACTGAAAACATGGAAATTGTTATGAATGTTAATTCAAAGCTAAACAGATTTTTAAGAAATGGATTGGCAGTAATAGATATTTTTTATCGACCTGCAAAAAAATTAAGCACAGGTGTAAATGATAAGGCAGGACACATTCACGCTGATAGTAAAAAAATGGTTCTTGGGTCTTCTCTTTTCATTAAAGAACACAACAATAATGATAAAAAATATAATCTTACTCATTATTTAGTAAAAAAAATAGGACTAGAAAGAACTGTTCAATTTATTGTTTTTCATGAAACATCACATGCTTTTGAACAGGTAAACAAAAGAAAATATAAATCAGTTATAGACCCTAGAATTTTAGAAATTAGCCAAATTTCCCACCAACTATCCCTTATATCAAATAGGGGATTAGTTGCAGAAATCAATCAAGAACTAAAGGCTAAAAAACTTAAAAAATCTAGCCAGATAGACCAATTTTTTATGAGAGAAATTCGATCACTGCATCAGGAAATCTATGCTGACACCAGTGCATTATTCCTGATTAGAAATAACGACATGATAAATGGAACATATAACAAAGAAAAAACAACAGAACTTCTTGATTTTATTATAGATGCTCGGAAAAAAGAACAACATGATGAACAAGAAACACATTCTTCTGACGAATATGTTTCATCTTTTAATCATTTTACATCTCCAGGATTAGAATACTTGAAGTCAAAACTAGACAATATGGAAGAAAGAATACTTACCCCATTAGAAATACATACTTATTGCCAAGAAGTTGTTAATGTTGGTGTTTCACGAGTTTTAATTTCCTCTACTCATGCAAATATCAATAATGCCTACCAATTGAATACAATTTTTCATTTGAACTATGATAATGACAAATTTTCTCTTCAAAGCAATTTAATCTCATCTCTTTACGAATGCAAAATAAAAGGATTAGAACAGATCGCAGGAAAAGAATGGTTTGATTCTTTTTCAAAAAATCTTGAAATCATCAATTCAGATAAGTATATTAATAGAACCCTTGCTATTTGGCATGCAGGAGTTAATAAAAATGCATTTCAAAAGGATTTAAATCTTGCACATTCAAGAAACATTAATAATCTAAAATCTTTTGGAGTTAATTCTAAAACCAAAGAAGAAACAATTAGTGAAATTTCCAAATCTAGAGAAAAAATTAATTCATATAATTCTCAACGCAATACCTTATTAAAATGAACAAGTAGGCTTAAAAATCCTTCTTTATTTAAAATTATGATTTGTCAGGAGAGCTTATCGTATGCTTCCTGAACCATTAATCCCTATCAAACTTATTTTTAAACTGTTTGTACATTGCCTTGCTGCAATTTTTTGTTATATTATCAATTAATTAACTAACTTTTATTAAAAAATATGAAAAAAATACTTTTATCCCTATTCGTCATCGCCCCTATTTATGCTAATGCACAAGTTGTCAACCATGATTCAAACCATACTAACGAAATAAAGTCTTCTGTTGTATCAGAAAATAAAGATGCTCAACTTACTCCTGCTATTATCAAAAAAATTGACAAAGAAAATGGCAAGATAACACTAAAGCACGAAGAAATAAAAAACTTAGATATGCCAGGCATGACTATGGTTTTTAAATTAAAACTTGAGAATCTAAGTATTCTTGAAACACTAAATGTTGGAGACAGTGTTAAAACATCTCTTGATAAAACCAATGATGGCTTTATCGTAAAAAAAATTGTGAAAAATTAAATAAATATAATATTTAAATAAAAAACGACCACAAACTTTCATTTGTAGTCTTTATTTTTTCTATTTAATAATATATAATTAACTTATAAAACCAAGGCATCACATGGAAAATTCAAAAGAAGATATATTAAAACTATTAGAAGAATTCACTGGTGGTGGACAAACAGTTTATTCAAAGATGGAAAATTCTTATGAACTTAAAAACTTCATTAAAGATAAAAAATTGAAAGCATTAACTTCTTCTAGTTGGACAAGTGGTGGTATAACTGGTGGTAACTGTTGGGGTGGGGAAGCAAATCAAGCTGTTTCTACTGAAGAACCAGCAAGATTAACCGAACTTGATAATTTTTTAGAATTACATTTTCCTGCTATTACTTTTTTACAATATAGAAAAATTGAAGAACATATCAAAATATATGAGTATTCTCAATCAGAATACTATGGGAACTATACTGAAAATTCAATGTATTATATTCCTTTTGATAAGTTAGCAGAGACATTATCTGATGTTTTATCTAATACTGAAAAACCAGCAAAATTAGATTCCAAACCAAAATCAAAATTTAAATAAAAATATATGAAAAATTGCAATTCAAAACTCTCTATATTAAAAGCTCTTGAATATCATGGTATTGAGGATGTATTGCAATTTCTTGGGGAATCAGATTTTGATTGTGCAAATAGAATACTCGAAAAATTAAAAAGTAATTTCATTGTTCGTGAAGATTCTCAAACGAAATATATTATTTTTTCCAGACCGTCTATTAATGCAATTGCTGCAAAAATAACAATTGAATCATCTTTGGATAGCTTATTAATGGTGTAGCCTTTTATTGAATTCATCGATGATGAATTAGTTTCATATTGAAGCAACTATATATGAAAAAACCTACACTTAAAAACATTCAAAATACAAATTCTTCTAAAGTTCAAAACTCTAATAGACGAACTACAAGTCTTGATTTTAAAAAACAAATGGAAAACATTGCTACAAGTGGAAAATTCACTACGGAAGAAAGACTCAAAGCCTTTCGTTCCTAAAGTAATAGTTAATCACTAAAAGAAAAAAGGCCTTGACTTCAAGGCCTTCCTATAACTCTAACTAATTTTCAAACAACCTTATTCAAATTCTATTTATTCATTTTCAAGGAATCCTTGAGTAGTAGCTTTAGTCAGCCCAAGATTCTGTGCTGCTTCAATACCAAGCTTATTAATAGCATTTCCGATATATGCCTCTACTTCTACCTTAGCTGAAGTAACAGCTTTTGCTAATGTTTTTTCAGCTTGTTCAACCACGAAAGACATATTTCCAGGAGTATTTTCAATTTGGCATTTCATAGAAAACAAAGCTTCTTTCATGGCTTTTTTACCACCACCACCTTCAACAAGAGCAGATAACTCATCAAATGCTTTTTGGACTTTCGCCATTTGATCTTTAGCAGAATTACGAATTTCAGATTTCATCATATCCATCTTGGATTCAATGCGTTCAATCTGAGGCATAGCCATAATCTTTGTCCCCCGTTCAGGAGCATAGTTAATCGTGCAAGGGATACCGTCACCACGGTTAGGATTCGTGATGAACTCAGCAAATTGATTGTGACTCAAGCTAATTTCAGCAAAAGGTGCTGATTCTGCACTATACCAATCACTAGAAAGCCCACGCTTCATAGTTGCACGAGCAATACGAATACGAATTTGTTGGCCATGATTCAAATCTGAACCAAACATTACACTACCACCTGGAACAATAGACATTCCAACCATACCAAAGGCATCATGAGAATACTCATTTACAGTATCCCCGCCAGACCAAGTAACTTCTTTACATTCTGGTTTCACTGCTTCTACCACTTATTACTCCTGAAATTATACAATGGAGTTATTATAACATACTATTTTTAAAGAAAATGAACTTTTTAAAATTATTAATTGTGGAGATATTTTTTCTAATTCTAAATTAAATTCTTGTTTTGAATATCTATTGCTTAGCTTAATAAAAAATTAATTTCTATGAGTAATTAAATAATTATATTTAGTTAAAAATAGTTAGCTTTTAATTAACTGTTAATCAACCCTTAACTTAAGCCTTTAGACTTGAAGTTTTAATATGCTTTAGTGTGAGGTAGTTCAACTCTCACTTTGAATTAAAATTAATTATATTAAATCTTAATTTTTTTACAACGAATGAACTTTTCTTGTAATTCTGAATTTAATTTCTTATTAAGCTGAGTGGCATTAAATGATTGCTCAGAATATTCAAATCCATTTAAACACCATTTTTTAACTCCGTTTACACGCTCAATGGCTGGACCATCTTCACGGTTTCTTTTTCCATTTAAATACCACTCTCTATCACCATTATTTCTTTCAATGGCCGGACCATCTGTACGATGAAGTAATTTATTTAAACACCAAAGTTTAGTTCCATCATCGTATTCAATCATTGTTCCATTTTCCATTTTTTACCTCATATTAGTATATCAAACATTCTTCTTTTTTACAAATAAAATCAAATTCTTAATTCATTTCCATATGAAACATTATTTGCTTTTTTCATATTTTCTTTAAATTTTAAAATTCTCGAATTAACCTCTTCAACCATTATATTAACAATACTTTTAGTTGTATTATCTGTATTGTTTTTAATTTCATTTGTTACATTTAATACAAAATCAATTCTTTCTTTTAAGACAACATTGGTAGCATCTTTTCTTTTAGCATATTCTTTTACAAATGGCATAAAATATAATGCTTTATCATGATAATCTGTATCTAATTTTATAGGTATGTTTACACCAGGTATTGTAAATAAACTTTTTTCTGGAATATTATCAATTATTATCGATTGATTATGTTGTCTATTTATTAATGAACCAGCTTTTGGAACTATATCTTTTGAATTATTTACTTTAATAATTCTTAAGTCTTCCTCATCACTAAATATATAATCTTTACCACTAATATTTAAAAAACCTTTAACTTTTTGTGTTGTTCCAATTATCAACTTTCCAATTAATAATTGCCCAACAATTCCAGTATATGCAAGTGCTGTTATTAGATTAGTTGGCCGTATAAGAAACATCCCAACATTACTAACTATATTTGTTATACCTCCTAAATTTTCACCAATTATTTTAATTGATTTTCATTTTTGGATTCTTTTAATAAACTTTTTTCTCTAGCATAACTCATTATCTCTTCTTTTACATAACTAACCTGTTCTATTAGTAATGAAACAAATTAATTTATAATAAATTCATGACTAAAGAAATAATAATAGCTAAAAATAAAGAACACTTAATAGAGTTAATTAATCATGAAATTAATTCAAATGGAAACAAATGTGATCTAAACCATATTGATGTTTCTAACATTATTGATATGTCTTCATTATTTGAAAATTCTGAATTTAATGGTGATATTAGCAAATGGGACGTATCTAATGTTAAAAATATGAAATTTATGTTTTGTGAATCTAAATTTAATCAAGACATTTCAAAATGGAATGTATTTAATATAATTAATATGCAGGCAATGTTTGCAAAATCTTCTTAAGTTAAAAACTAACCATCATGAAAGAAACCCTACCATATATTATTTCTCATTCACCAGGAAACAGTTCTCTATAAACTTTTGCACTTCTTCTATTGATAACAAATTTCACTTCCATGTAGGAACCACCCAATCCTTCAAGACCAGATGGTTCAAGTGCCTGATTTAATAATTCTTTAATTAGTTCTTTCATCCTGTTTCTCCATTTTTATTTTTTTTAATCTTTTGTAATACTTTGCTCAAGAATATCTTCATCAGTTAATGTTTTTTCATATGTGTTATATTCTCGATACATCTTTACGACTTCTTCTTTAGAAACCTCTCGGTAGCTTGCAATCTGTGAACCTAGAAAATCTTGCGAGAACTCTATCAATTCACTACCTTCACAAACAACTGAATCACATGCATACTCTGGATGATCTTCTGGCACTTCAATAACATGACGCATCAAAAAAGTATGAATAGAGTCAACCAATACAAGTTTTGTAGCTATCTTCTTTTTTGTCATGGAGAATGTCCCATCTCCATTATCAGTCCAATTAAGAACATCTCCCTCTTTTAAATCAAGGGCAGTAATAACTTCTAATGGAAGTGGTAGAATTACATCATCACCATATTGTTCAAGTTTTACAACATATTTATTCATTTTACATCCTATAATAGTAATAGGTTTGAATTATATCATATATTTTATCTATTTGTTAAAAAAATAAATAAAAAAATATCAAATAATCAATTTATTTCTATAACCTCGTGAAAATTAGCATCTTTAATTTTAATAAAGGCACTTTGGAACATTCAGAACAATGATTTATTGATTAATTTGATAAAATTTTTTATCTCTTACCTAAGCTTGCATTATTGCTGTTCAAAGCAATCAAATTAAGCTAATTTTGGGTGGATAAAATATTGATAGCTTAAAGATAAAAGATGTTGAATTGTTTAGTTAAAATCTTTATTAAACTTTTAACAATTCAAGTATTAGGTCGATTTATTTTTGGATTATAAACTTCCAATTCAAAAATATAATGTCCACCACGACGAGATTGGATCCAACCTCCATCCCATAACATTACATTCTCTTTCATAGCTCTAATTATAGATTCATTTCCTGACCAACCAACTGTTGAAATGTAATAACGATAAACATTTTCCTCCCTATGTTCACTTGCTTCTTCAACTTCATTCCAACCATAGTCTGCCATGTACCAAAGTGACTTTATAAAATCAAACCAACCTTGTTCATCTGACCAATGCCACAACTTAACAATTTCTAATGCATCTATTGTTGGATAACCATCTTCATCCATCATATCTTTTTTCAATAATGCTTCAATTGCAATTTGAGATGATTTCTTATCTTCTTCTAATTTTTTTATCATTTCATCTCTATCCATTCTTTTTATTCTATTAATTTAATTATACCTTTTCTTTTTTAAGTCCACATGGATTGACGATATTTAACAATATTAATACAGTGTTTTTCAACTTCTATTTCAAAATCTTCACGTAGTTTTCTTATTTTATCATATGCCTCGATTACTTCATGTCTTTCTTCTTTTTTAAAAAAATCGCAATCTCTATCATCTTTTATTAATGCATTTAATCCACTTTCTTCATATTCATTAAAATTAAAATATTTGTTTTTTGCAAATAAATATGCTTCCCAGAGTTCATCATAAGGTTTAATATCTTCTGGTGTGTGTTCATTTTGAAAGTCCATCCATAATCTTGCATGTTTCGCTCTTACACTATCTGAAACATTCACACTAAAAATTTTCCTTTTAATATATGACTGTTCAATATATTTTTTAACTTCTAGTTCTAAATTACATTTATTTTTTTCTTCTGTAAATGCTACATTCATCCAAAAACATTCTTTTTCTACAAAATCAATAATAGCAAACATAAGTGCATCTGGAATGCGAGTTACCAAGTCAGACCATTGACCATATTTTGCACGCGTTCGTAGCACATGTGATTTATTTTTAACATTGGCGATAAAATAACCAATATCTTTAATTTTATCTAAAATCATAATTTACCTACCTTTTTTTGGTTAATATTAATAAATATACTTACTAAAATATATAAAAACAACAAAACTAACACTGTTACAAAAACTAATAAAAATTTATTTATTATTTAAACAAAAAAAATTCTTTATTATTTGCCATATCTTTCCCATTGATTCATTCCAAATTCACTAAAAATCTTCTCTCCAACATGTTGACATGTAGTATGCATAACCATTTTAGCACTCTCCTTCGGTTCATCATACGAAATATCTGGGTGGATACTATTTTTATTGATACTGAACATCATCGCTGTCACGGCACAAAGATTAATCATCAATTCAACAAATAGTTATTACACCTTCTTTTTCAACTTTATCTTTTTAAAAACACATTGTTGGTTCACCAACTTTTTTAACTGATGAACTTACCACTTCAGCATTAACACATTCACCACACTTAAAATAAATATAATCAATTTTGCAAACTTTTCTTTATCGAAATTAGTTATAACTTTATTTTTAGTAACATCCTATTTAGGATGACCTTTTTCTGATTTTGTTGCTTTTCAATTAGCTCTTTAATATTATCATTCATTATCTAACTCCTAAAATTGATTTTTTACCAAGCTCATGTATTATCAGATAAAACTGCACCAACGATTGCATCTTCAGCATATGCTTGCTCAACTGCACGAAGCAAATTATCGTTGAACATATTAGTGTATTTCTCACGATCACTGAAGCAAATGCTGATACAAGAATCATTTTCCATGTAAGAACCATGCACCTTCATCTGTGCATACTGCTGCCCAAGTGGTTACTCGTTGCCACGCAGCTTTTTGAAAATTTCGTGATTTTGTCATCTCAGCAACCACTTTAGCTAGTATTTCAGTCATTTAAGTCTCCTAAATATTTTATGGAAATAGTAATTAAAACTACTAAAACAAGAAAAGAGTAGACACCTTTTGGACACCTACTCTTTTCTATAGTTATTGCAATAATTATGCAATAACTATAATCTATTAAACTGTAACTTCTTCTACTCGTAAATTAGTATAAATTTTACGAGACTTAAATTCCTCAATAGCTTTATTAGCCTCAAACATTGACTTGTAGGCTCCCAACTTTACATTAACCCAAGACATAGTTCCAACCACCTTAAATGGCTTCGAAATCTTTTTCCTAACTGTAGTTGCTGTTTTATTCATTTTCTATTCTCTTTCTATTTTATTGATAATGAGTAATTATAACACATTAATTTTGTAGTTTTTAAAAAAAATATTTATTTTATCAGGATAAGCCTTAAGACACCGTTCTTTAGGTCGGTGTGATTCACTTCAGTTCCAAAACTTGGATACCAAAATTATGAGCTTCTTGACGACGATGACGTTTTTTTATAAATCATTTTTTTCTTTAATTAAGGATGAAACAAAGACACTTTCGCAAAAGTTTCAGATAAATCTTTTACCAATGATGACTTTTGTAAACGTAACACATTTTTTACAGCATCAATTGGTGCTGTGCACTTTTTACCATCAACAATAAGAACAAGTTTTGTTCGTTTCATACCAACAACCTTACAACGACGATTTGCATAATCAATTGTTGCACCAACAATATCCTTATTGAAACCATATAGTTCTGCATTCAAATGAAGGGTTGCCATTTCTTGGCTTTCTCCACCTTCAAACCGTGCTTCTATCGTTGACTTGAAACCATTTGAATCATAACGAATAGTTCCAATCTTTACCTCTGCAATTCCATGCTTTTTAGCTACTTCTGCCAATGCAAAATCAATTTCTTTACGAAGGATTGCAAGTTGTTCTTTTGAAATAAGAGTTGTCATTTGAGTTTTCCCTAAGTTGTTTACGATGAAGAAATTATACCATTAAATTAGTGTTAATTCAGTAATTGAATTATTAATTTAAATTCTTTTTATTTTGAAATATTTCCCAAAGCGATTTCTACATCAGCTTCTTCCATTAGCATTTGTAATGCATTAGCTCCATCTTCACTTGAAAGAAGTTGATCCCAAATTTGTGAATCATTTAATTGGTTTTCCATGTTTCAATCTCTAATTTGTTGCGATATAGTTATTATATCACTATTTATAAAATAATTTTGGTTTTTTCATAAAAAATATAAATTAAAAAACTTACATTTTCATTTCAACATCTGGAATAATCGTTAATGGTTTAAAAATAACACGATAACGATATACAGATACAGGTAGAGGCTCTAGTTGCTCGGCAAAAAAAGTTACATTATCTGATAGACCTAAAAAGTGCTTTTTAAACACTCCAGGTCCAGTTTTGCATGTTACCGTAAGTTCACGAGATTTATCGTAATTACCAATAGAACAAAGACCTTCAACAGTCAAAATATAATCATTTGTGATGCCATTATAAAAAACAATACGACGATTCACTTCAAACTGATCGGCCGCCTTTGACAGATTGCGTGATGCAATATCTGCATCAGAACCACATCCGGCAAATAAAACTGATGTGGAACATGCGATAAGTAGGAATAGTTTTTTCATTTTAATTTACTAATTTTGTTGCGATATGGTTATTATATCACTATTTTTTGTTATTTTTATCATAAATCACATACTTTAACTACAAAAAAACAATTAAATAATTCAACAAAAATAGAATGTACTAACCACACTTTGAAGACCCACAGTTTGTGCATACTTTACATCCTTCACGGTAGACGATATTTGAAGACCCACAATTTTCACAAATTTCACCTTTTACCTTTTCGCCATCTTTGATAAAAGTTCCTAAATACTTTCTAATATGAAAAACAAAAGAACCAGCAATACAATCAACCTTTTCAAGAGTAAAGACTATATTTCTAATTAAAACACCGTGTCTCAAACATAATGAAATAATTTTAGAAATTTTTGTTGTATTTGAATCTTGACCTGACTTTGCTATTGTATCTTGAATATGTTTTTTAGGAATTCCTTTATCTTTAGCTAATTTAATTAGTAGATCTACAGTATTAGTTGTAATTACATTTTTTTCATAATTATTTGTATGCACAAACAATGCAACAGGTTTTGTATTGGAATCATTCATTATGGTTGTTAAATACCACTTTCTGCCTTCTGCACGAATCGTTTTTAATGTTGCAGGTAGTGAATCTGGTAATTTAATATTTTCTAAAATAATTTCTTCTTCAATATCTTTAGTTTCTTTTACAGCAGATAAAACTGATGTCATTGTTCCAGACCTATATGTCGTAAATCCCTTAATTACACCAGTATTATAAACTTCTAGGTATAAGCTCTTAAAGTCTTCAAAAGAATAATCATTTGGAATGTTTGCAGTTTTTGAACAAGCAGAATCAGTCCACTTTGCAAAACCCTTTAAATCATTAACATGCGTTTTAACACTCAACTCAGTTGTAGTTACAATGTAATCAGCATTAGCATCATATTCTCCATTATCTTTTAAATATTTAATCCCATAATCTTCACATAAAACTTCTTTTGTTAGACCTCTATTTTTATCTATTTTGTATACAATATTATCAAACACACCACGCAATATTTCATCATCACCTTCTTTAGTTAATTTAAATAATTCTGTTTCATGAAATTCACCAAGATGATAGTTTGGTGTTAATTTTTTCATATTTTCTGGAATTTCATTAACTATAACCGTTCTTGTATATTCTGGCATAAAGGCTGGCTCAATTCCTCCAGTAACAACATTTGCAAAAATAGAAGAATTTCCATTTGGCTGTTGACTTAATAAGGATGAATTTCTTATTCCAGTTGTTGCCAACTTATACATATATTCATCAGAAAGACCCAATTTATTAACAAAAAGTCCTTTTGCATGCTTTTGTGGCTCACATAATGAAAACATACCTTTTTCTATAGCTAAATCAATTGATGTTTCGTATGCAATTCTAGCATATGTATTCATTAATTCTTCACGTAAACTATCAGCCTCTATAGAACCAAATTTAATTTTTAACATAAATAATGCAGAACCCCAACCCATAACTCCACAACCGATTCTTCTTTTATTTCTCATTGAATATAAATATTCTGGTAATGGAGCATCTGAAATACTATTTACATTATCTAAAAAACGAACCAAATATGATACATAAACTTTAAATTTATCTAAATCAAAACCAGTTTTTAATTTATTTAGAAATTGTGTTAAATTTAATGTTCCTAGACAACAAATACCACCGGCTGCCAATGTTTGCTCACCGCATGGATTTGTTGACAAAATATTTTCACCATAATTAAAGGGTGAAAATTCATTTGCCCTATCTAAAAACAACACTCCTGGTTCATTTCTACTATAAGTAGACTCCATAATAAGATTCCACAACCAAGATACTTTAACTGTTTGGTATACAATTAGAGGATAACCCTTTTCTTTCCAAATTGTAAATGAACCATTCCATTCTGTTTTGTAAGCTGGATGTGTTGTGTCAGGGAAACACAAATCCCAACTGTCTTGTGATTCGTCTCCACTAAATACTGCATTTACTTTATCCATAAACTCTTTGTTGCAGTTAACGGACATATTAAATTTTGATAGCTTATTTGGCGTCTGTTTTGCAGTAATAAATTCAATAATATCTGCATGATAAACAGACATTGTTGCCATCATTGCACCTTTTCTTATTTTTCCTTTGGCTTTAATATTTTTTGATTTCAACCCTGAACCTGCTGTCACTATTTCAGAACTTTTATCAAATAGTTCCATAAATTTAACTGAACCAGGTGACTCTACCCCAACTCCATAAATAAAAGAACCACGAGGACGAATCCATGAAAAATCCATACCCCAACCACCCTCAGACTTTAGGGTTAATGCTTGTTGCTTTAACACCCCATATATTCCATCAATAGAATCTAAATTTTTTTCTGGCAAAGGACCAACATAACAATTGGCAAATGTTGTTCCGATCCATTCGGTTCCTGCATTCGCAATAATTCGCCCACCAGGTACACCCTTAAAATTTGTTAATAAATCATAAAATTTATCTTCCCATTCTTTTCTTTTTTGTGGTGTAGATTCTACTGAAGCAATGGTTTTAGCTACACGCCTAAATGTCTCATCTACATTATTATCTTTATAATCTTTATACGTCGTTTCCCAAACTTCCTCTGCAAAATCATCTTGAAATATTGTATCTTGTGTTTTTTGTGTTTTCATCTCTTTAACTTCCTTTTAAGCTAAAATTCTAACATATTAAAAAATACAATCAATGAAAAAAAGTTATAATTTTTTGTTGTATTCTGACAAATATCAAAGATTATGAAATTAATACTTTTTAAGACAAAACCCTAATTACTTCATTTTCTTTGCATACAGGGCAAACAATAATTCCTCTTGCATTTGAAGCTCCAAAGTAATCTACCCAGTGGTATTCTTTTATATCTAAAACATTATATTTAAAGGCTGAATTACACTTTTCACAGATGATTTCTTTTTCTACTGCTTGAGTTGGTATGGTTGATATAACGTTAATCATTATTACTTTCCTTATTTTAAAACAATAAATCTTTTATTCCACATAACTATAGCACTTTCTAAATCTTTACCAACTCTCTCAATCATTCTACTAGGTTGACATTTTGTTTCCTCACACCAATGACGCACGGAAACACTTGTTGGCTCTGAATATTTCATGCCTGTCCAAATTCTAGAATTTGGAACAATTTCTGTAATTCCTGCCCCACAAAACGGACAAGGATTCAATAAATCTAATTTTGATTTGTATTCTTCTGTCATTTTAGTCAATTAAATCAATAATATCACCACTTGAACCAGGTGAAAATCTTATAATTAAAGCCAAGAAAAAAAAATAAGAAGGCTATCTCAACATGATAAGTTGGTGTAAATTTAATACCAACCCAATATCCTATCATCATTAATAAAATTAAAACTGATAATAATATTGTTTTCATAATTTTCCATGTTAGTTGTTTTAGCTAAAAGATAAATTACTATTTTTTAACATATTAAATATTAAACAGAAAAATATAATATTTGCAACTATTTGAAAAACAATATTATGCCCTGACATACTCTTTTGATTTATCTCCGTTTTCACGCCGCCGCCCACTAAATGGATGACGCTTCCAACCTTCTGGTTCTTTATCTACATCTTGATTATATTCTTTCATGCTTTTTTCAGCAAGCTCTAATGAATCATAACAATAACAATCTTCATAACCACAATTATTAACATCTACAAACAATCTTCCATTTCCAAAAGCCATATTACCTACAGCAAGAATAATTCCATCTGGAAGTTCACGCCATGCTGTATATCCCATGTCTTTCATTTGTTTATCTGTGAATCGGAATGTCATCATTTATGCCTTAAAAATTAGATGCCCAATTATACCATTAGAAAAATCCGTATAGGTTTATTTTAATCTTTGAAATCATCGTCTTCATTTAGTAAAGAAAAAATAAATGACACTTTTAGTAAAGTATCTAATGTCATAAATTGTAAAATCAAAGATAAAATAAAAAAAACTATTCCAAAATAAATTTTATATTCTGGCAGCAATAAAAAACCAATAAAATAACCCAAAGATGTAATTATTCCTATAGCTAATAATGATGTCATTAAATCTATAATTTTTTTTCTATCTTTAAAATTTTTAATTATTTTTTTCATAATTTTAATTATTATACAATATTAAAACAAATAGCAAATAATTTTTTTAAAAATAAACTTTAAAGCCCTTATTTTTGGGCTTTACTTCAATTATACTAAATGTTTTTTAATTTTCACTTCTGGAGCAATAATAACACTATTGTTTTCATCTGCCATAAACTCACTTGAAATTCTATCGAACATGTAAGGAGTTACTCCCTCGTTTAATGAGAATACAGTATCAGCTTCTTTTTTAGACGAAACCAATTCACCTCTAGCTTTAGCATGAAGCATAAATAAATCATATAAATTTGGCTTAATTAAATTAGTAATGGCTTTAACATTATATCCAATTGAACTTAAGTTGTTTTGAACATTATTTACACCATAACCGACCTTAACAGCTAAATCGCCCCAAATAAACTGTTTAGTTTTTGTATCAAAAATAGCTGGCATCATTTGTGTTGAATCTGATGTCAAATCTACCTTGTTTGCAACAGTTCTTGCATCAAATATTTCACCAGATTGTGGATGTTCTCTCATCATCCATCCTGCAAAACATTCTGGCATGTCACAATACTTTTGATTAGTAAATGCATTTACTGTCATAACAACATAACGAACATTAGAATCAAGTTTATCTAAATTAATATCAATAAACTCACATGCTCCATTTGGTGCAGATGTAATATCTCCACTATGGGCAAAAGCACCTTCTTTTCCTGATCTTAAATTGTAATAAGAACAAGTTTCTATTTCTTTGTAGTTTTTATCCATAAGCACACAAGATAAATCAACATCGACTCTTCCAATACCATATTCCTCACCTTCTTTATTTATTCCATTTTCATTCCACCATAAAAATAAACGAATAGTGCTTTTATCTTTTTCTTCAACATCAAAACGAGAACCTCTAGCAACAGATGCTAAGGCTTTAGATGCTGATCTTTGTGCAAATGGAACATTTTGTAATTTAAGTTTTGGGTCAACGAATACTTTTCCTAACTTTTCAAATTTTTCAAATCTAGAAACCAATGTCTTTTCACAAACATTAGTAATTTTCATAGCTATTTCTTTTGAGATAGCATTGTTATTATTGTCCACTACAAATAACTTAGACAGACCACCTTTAGGCATAAAAGCTCTAACTTCTTTTTCATCTTGATGTAAAAAATGTGAATGCAATTGTAATAACACTGGTGTTGCCACCTTCATAGATGACTTTTCAAATGAACTAACAATTAAATCTATTTTTTCTACACTACCAACAGCTAATGACAATAATTGATTTAATTGTCTTGCAAAAACACCTGGCCGTTGAACCAAAAGATTAACTGCTGAAACGACATCACTTTTTTCAATAAATGACTGAACTTTTGAATTGAATGTGATAGGTTTATTGTTAGAACGAATATTTTCAAAAACACTAAAAACTTTTGGAAACTTTTTTGCATGCTCTCCAGGATGCAAAGCATGACCTAATCTAACCCACATTTCTTTGTAAGTAAAAAAGTTTTCCACTAATTGTTCAACATCATTTGTTTTAGATAATTGATTTTCCAATGTGGCCATGATTGCTTTTCTCATTGGACGTGACATTTTCCCAATTTTTGTTGGGACAGACAAACTTACATCACCATCAAAAATAGCAGCATTTAACCGAAGCACATCTGTAGGTGTGTCAAATTTATTAGCCATTAAAGTATTAAAGTTAAGTTCTGACTTTAATACTAATCCACCCAAATAAGCTAAATTTTCTTTTTGAGGAATAGTTGCCTTTTCAATAAATGATGCAACAACACCCTTTTCTTTTAAATATTCAAACAATACTGAAACAGTATTTTTATCTGTTACAGAAAGTGAAGTATTCGCAGAAATTAAATTTGTAAATAGTTCTTCAACATCATGTTCAAAAGCAACTCCAATAATTTTTGGCTTTACTTTATCCACCAACGGAAGTCTAACTTCTTCTTTATATTTTGGAAGAACCCTTAATCCAATCCAGTCTCCTAAATAATGCATCAAAGCATTAGTCATTAATTCTTCATCACTAGCATCTAACACTTGCTTAGGAAAATTAGGATACATTGGTTTAAATATTTTTGATGCTCCAACCACTTGTTTGGCTTGAGTGCTTAACTTGCCCCATAAATTAGTAAGTTGGTCTTCACTTAAATTAGACATAGAAATTAAGGCTTGCTTAGAAAAACTAAAACCATATGATTCAATATTAACCTGTAATGTTAGGGCTAATTTTTTATTTGAACCAAACTTATCTCCACTATTGGCTTTCTCAGAAAAAGCACCAATAAACATATTATGTTGTTTTGAAAAAACAACATCGAAAACATTAATAGATTTTTGATTTGACATATATGCACCTTTGAAAAAATAAGCATCTCTATAGGCATATGGAAAACAAAATATCTTCATATTACGACAGGAGAGCAATTAAACTAAAATACCATAATTTTAGAAGGAAGTTTAATAATAGCCTGAAGTGTCTATTATGTATTTTATTCGAAAATAAGTCAACACATTTTTATTAAATTTTAAAATAAAAAAGATGCCTAAGCATCTTTTAAAATATAACAGGAGAGCAGCTAAACTAAAATAATAAAGTTTTTAGAAGGAAGTTTAACAATAGCCTTGAGTGTTTATTATATGTTTCTTTTAAAAATAAGTCAACATATTTCTTACATTATTTAACTAATACCACCAATAATTTCAACAATTACACCAATAAAATCTCCAGCAGAATCAATAATAACATCAGGCATTGAATCAACCATTAAACTACCAATGTCAACGGCAGTATCTCCAACATCTAGTCCAACATCAATCATTTCTACTATGTCTTTTTCATTTTGTTTTTGTGCTTTTGCTGCGGCTTGGGCTTCGTTGTAATTCATAATTTCCCTATTTAAAAAAATAATATAATATTGTTATATTAAATTAAAAATAAATCAATAACACAATTATTTATTTAGCTATTTTTTCAATTAGAACTAGCTCGTCTTTCTGCAATATCTTTTAGACGTTCCTCTAGAACAATTTCTCCACTTAATGGAGATGATGTTAAAAATTTTTCAGCACTCTCACGATGACCTTGTGGATCTTGCAGCAAACATTTAAGGTGCCCAATAGCTTGCATCCGATGTTCATCAAATTGCAGTGCTAAACGACGCCACTCTGATTCAGCACCTTTTTTAGTCTCACAAAGTTTATTATTCATCTTTACTTCATTTAAAATGATTTGGTGCGACCAGAGGGGTTCGAACCCTCGACCCAAGGATTATGAGTCCTTTGCTCTAACCAACTGAGCTACAGTCGCATTCAATATGATTATTATATCATACAAAAATCAAAATTAATTCAAAGTATGGACTCCCTCAATTGGAGTGTAAGAATAACGAATCTGAATATACAAAGGAATTTTTTTAAACATTTCGTTTGTAATAGATTTAGGCAAGCTAAATCCTTCAGGAAATGGGTGCCCTAACTTATAGTGTGACTTAGGGATAAAACCAAATTCAGCAAGTTCGTGACGTGTAAACATTTTAAATTTCCTAATGTGTTTTTGAAGTATTAATTATAACACTAAAAACCTATATTTTAATAAAAAACCAAATAAAATTTAAGCACTTCCATACTTATAAGATGCCCAACAATCAAACTCATCATTCCAAAAAAAACCTAAATCATCTAACTCTTTTTTATCTTCCTTTGAAACTTGTCTCTTTGTTACATCCATAATCATTAAAATATCATGTTCACAATGTGTCGGATAACTATTTTTATGTGCTAAATATACATCACCATTAACATCAACAGTTAAGTCATCGTTTATAGTATAACTAGCTATATCATATATATCTAACCAATCTTTAATTTCTTTTTTTTGTTGTAAACTCATAGTTTTATTATAAATAACATAATGTTCTTTATCAACTTATTTTAAACTTTCATAACTTTAATTAGTTGACTTTATGTTTTATGTTGCTAATTTAAATCAAACGATTGATTTAAAAAGTTTAATATGTCCGACAAAAAACACACCAAAGATTCAAGACAAAGAATTCTACTTACCGCATTAGAGCTTTTTGCTAACCAAGGATTTGCCAATACTTCAACTAGAGAAATAGCACTTAAAGCTAATGTTAATTTAAGTTCTATTAAATATTATTTTGGAGACAAAGTAGGACTTTATAAGGCCACATATCAAGAACCCATGAATTGTCCGAGAAATGATATTTCTTTGTTTACAAATAAATTAACAATAGATGAAGCTTTAGATGGCTTATTTTTAGGATTCCTGGCACCATTAAAAGAAAACGAACATGTGAAACTTTGTGTAAAATTACATATGAGAGAAACCTTAGATAGCACAGGACTTTGGGATAGTGCTATTGAAAATGAATTAAAGCCACATCACGAAGCCTTTGCAAATGTTCTTAGAAAAGAACTAGGTGATACTCCTTCAGATGAAGACGTTCATAGATTAACATTTTCTATTATGAGTTTTGGTATTTTCTTGTTTGTAGGACAAGATATTATTGGATTAATTCAACCATCATTACTCAATAGTTACAAAGCTATTGATACATGGAGAAATCGCTTTGTTCTTTATGCAAAAGCTATGATAGAAACTGAAAAAATGATTGGTAAAACAAAAAAATGAAAACAAAAAAAATATTTTACTTATTACCTTTAATTGTGTTATCTGGGTGTGCTACCAATATGATTCCAAATGATTATAAGGTAGATACACCAATTAAATTTAATGAGAAATTTAATTTTCAATCGTCTGAAATTAGTCAAAAAGAAAAAATTAAAAAAATGGAATCTTGGTGGGAACAATTTAATAATCCATTTCTATTAGAATTGATTAAAAATGCACAAAATAATAACCCATCAATTGCTAGCTCTATAGTTAATTTAAAAAACTATGAAAAACTTCTTGTTTCTAATAATGCTAGAAATACACCAACAATAACATCATCTTTATCATCTTTACATAGTGGAACAAATGTTTCATCTAATACCGTTAGTCAACTTGGATTTCAAACATCTTGGGAGCTTGATTTATTAGGTTTTAATGCTTTAAATATTAAAGCTAATGAGCTTCAACTTGATGGTGCTAAAGCTCAATGGCATGAAGCTAGAACATTAGTTGCAGCGGAAGTTGCAAGAAGTTATTTTAATTATCATTTTTGTGCCACTAATGTGAAAATATTAGAACGTGATTATGATTCTATAATTAAACAAAATTATATTACAGACCTAAATGTTAAAGCAGGTTTTGAATCTAAATCATCTTTATTTTTAAGTAATGCAGGATTAGCTCAAGCTAAAAATAATCTAACTTCTGGACAGGCACAATGTAATATAGAAATTAAATCATTAGTAGCTTTGACCGATATTTCTGAAGATGATTTAATAACTGGGCTTAATAAGGATAAATCAAATATTCAAGAAATATCTGAAGGAAATAACCTTGGATTTTTCTTACCAATATCAATCCCTGGCGAATTAATCACTCAAAGACCAGATGTATTTAGTTCTCAACAAAATTTACAAGCAGCAGTATTAAAATTAGCAACAGCAAGAGGTGAAAGTTTTCCTAAAATTTCCATATCTGGAAATATTTCTACTAATATTTCTAGCTCTAACCTTGGAACATCTTGGAATATTGGACCTCTTAGTATTACATTACCCATTTTTGATGGTGGAATAATTAAAGCAAACGAAGCTATTTATAATGCACAATATGAACAAGCTAAAATTGAATTCTCTTCTAAAATTAGAATAGCCATTAAAGAAGTTGAAATTGCTTTGATTAATCTTAACTCAACTGAAGAAAAAAATAAATTAAATAAAACATCTGTTGATGGGTATCAAAAATTTTATAAATCTATTTTAGCTAAATATGAAGCAGGATTATCTTCCTTATTTGAATTAGAAGATTCAAGACGAACATATCTTAATTCATTAAGTTTTCAATTGTCATCTCAAAAAGAAAGATTTAATGCATGGATTGATTTATATAAGGCTTTAGGTGGTGGATTTATTAATAATGGAGAGATTAAATGAATAAAAAAATAACAATAGGATTGATAGTATTAATTGTAATAACTGCTGGTGCCGGAATAGCTTATAAATACTTCCCATCAAGTAAACAAATAGAAGTTAAATTAGCTCCTAAAGCTGCTTTAACTGTTGAAGTTAAAAATCCATTCTTTCAGGAGTTACCTTTAAAAATAGATGTAACAGGGAATGTATCTGCTTGGCAAGAATCAATTATAGGTTCTGAAATAGCTGGAATTAGAATTGAATCAATATTAGTTGATGTTGGTGATTCTGTTACTAAAGGTCAAGTCTTGGCAACTTTAAAATCAGAAACCATACAATCTGATTTAAATCAAAGCAAAGCCTCATTGATGGAAGCTCAAGCTAATTTAGAGCAAGCTAAAGAAAATGCTAATAGAGCAAGAACATTAGATAAAACTAATGCTTTAAGTTCTCAACAAATGAGCCAATACTTAACAACAGAAACAATTGCTAAAGCAAGAGTAGAATCTGCTAAAGCGAATATGGAAACTCAAAATGTTAGATTAAATCAAACTAAAATTTTAGCACCAGACTCTGGCTTAATATCTTCAAGAATAGCTACAGTTGGTAGTATTGTTGGACAAAATGAACTTTTCCGACTTATTATTCAGGAAAAATTACAATGGAAACCTCAAATATCTTCTGATCAAATAGATAAAATAAAAATTGGACAAGATGTTGAAATTAAAACCAAAAATCATGAAGTAATTACTTCTAAAATTACTCAAGTCTCACCTTTAATTAATGAGCAAACTAGACAAGGAACAATATTTGTTGATTTGAATAAAGATGTGCATTTAAATAAAATTAAAGCGGGTATGTTTTTAGATGGTTCTATATCTATTGGTAATGCTAATATAATGCTTATAGACCAACAAGCTGTAATATTAAGAGATGGATTTTATTTTGTATTTATATTAACTCCAGAAAATAAAGTTAATCAAACTAAAATAACGATAGGAAGACACTTCAATAATAATATAGAGATATTATCTGGTGTTACCAATAATGACCAATTAGTTATTACTGGAGCAACATTTTTAAGAGATCAAGATGTCGTTAATGTTGTGAAAGAAACAAAATAATATGAATATATCATCTATCTCCATTAAAAATCCAATTCCAATATTTATGTTTTTCTTAGTGGCAACATTGATTGGGTTGATTTCTTTTAATTCTATGAAAATTCAAAATTTTCCTGATGTTACTTTGCCTGCAATTGTAATCACCGTAGGTATGCTTGGTGCAGCACCAGAACAACTAGAAACTGAAGTCGCTAAAAAAATTGAAAATGTTATTGCTCCATTAGATAGTTTAAAACACATTACAACAACATTACAAGATGGCTCTGTTTTATTATTTGTTGAGTTTCGTTTAGAAAAACCAATTCAAGAAGCTCTAGATGAAGTTAAGTCTGCTGTAGCAACTGTTAGATTTCAATTACCTAGTGATATTCAAGAACCAATTATTAATAAAGTTAACTTTTCTAGCACACCAATCTTAACATACACAATTGATTCTAATAAAATGGATGATGAACAATTAAGCTGGTTTGTAGATAATGATTTAGCCAAAAAACTTTTATCAATTAAAGGAATTGGCTCTATTGAAAGAGTTGGTGGTGTTAATAGAGAAGTTCAAATATTAATAGACCCTGTTAAAATAAAAGCATTAGGCATCACAGCTAGTGATATATCTAGGCAACTTAAACAGATTCAAACTGAATCTTCTGGTGGAAGAATGGATATTGGTAATTCAGAACAACCAATAAGAGCTATTGCAACCATAAAATCAGCTTCAGAATTAAATTCTTTAGAGCTTAGAACAGCTTCAGGTGTTAAGGTTAAACTTGGAGACATAGCTTCAATAAATGATACTTTTTCTGAAAAAAGAACAGGTGCATATTTTAATGGTAAAACTGTTATTGGCTTTGAAATTTCAAGATCAAAAGGTGCGAGTGAGGTAGATATTGCTAAAGATGTTCTTATTGCTTTAGAACAAATTAAACAAAATAATCCTGACATAGAAATTCAAGAATCTTTTAATTTTGTTAAACCTATTGAAGAATCATATTATTCTTCTATGAATCTTTTATATGAAGGAGCTTTACTGGCAACTTTAGTTGTTTGGTTATTTCTTCGTGATATTAGAGCAACTTTTGTTTCTGCTGTTGCCCTACCTTTATCAATTATTCCAGCCTTTATTTTTATGTATTTTTTTGGGTTTTCTATTAATATAATAACCCTTCTTGCTATGTCTCTTGTTGTTGGAATTTTAGTTGATGATGCTATTGTTGAAGTAGAAAATATTGAACGACATATGGATATGGGTAAAAATGCTTATGATGCAGCTATGGAAGCAACTCAAGAAATTGGCTTAGCTGTAATCGCAACTACTTTTACATTAATTGCTGTTTTTCTACCTACTGCTTTTATGAGTGGAGTCGCAGGATTATTCTTTAAGCAATTTGGATGGACTGCCGCATTAGCCGTTTTTGCATCTCTTATTGTTGCACGTCTACTTACTCCAATGATGGCAGCTTACATTATGAAAAGAAAAGAAAAGAAAATTCATAAAGAACCTATTTGGATGAAGTCTTATTTAACAATCGTTAAATGGTGTATAAATAATAGATTTAAAACTGCATTTTTTGCTGGTGTATTCTTTATCTCATCAATTTCCATGATTCCATTTTTACCTAAAGGATTTATGCCCGCAGATAATACTGCTCAAACTCAAGTTTCTTTAGAACTTGAACCAGGTTCTATATTTGAACAAACATTAAAAGCTACAGAACAAGCTCGTGAATTAATTAAAAAAATACCTGAAGTTACTACTATTTATACAACTATTGGAGCAGGTAATTCAGGTGCACAACCAGGGGCTACTAATTCAGAAGTTAGAACCGCTACTTTAACTATTCAACTTAAACCTAAAAATGAACGACCACTTAAAAAAGTAACAGAAAACAAAATTAGAGATTTATTAGTTCAAATTCCAGGTATTCGTTTTAAAGTCGGCAGAGGTGCTTCTGGAGAAAAATATATTATATCTCTTTCAGGAGAAGATGGTAATTCATTATTGGCTGCTGCAAATGCTATTGAGTTAGACTTAAGAACAATTCCTAATATTGGAAGTATATCTTCTGGAGCAAGTCTTAATAGAACTGAAATTGCCATTAAAATTGATTATTCAAAAGCTGCAGATTTAGGTGTCACAACAAATAGTATTGCTGATACTTTACGAATAGCTACATCTGGTGATTACAACAATAGTTTGTCAAAAATGAATTCTTCAGCTAGGCAAATTCCAATTGTTGTTAAATTAGATAATTCTATAAAAAAAGATATTAACTATCTAAAAAATATTCAAATACCAGGTAAAAATTCAATGGTTACATTGTCCTCTATTGCTGATGTTGAATTTGTATCCGGTCCTGCCATTATTAAACGATTTGATCGTTCTAGAAATATTAGTATAGAAATTGAATTATCTGGAATAGAGTTGGGAGACATGACTACCGCTGTTGAAAATTTGCCATCAGTTAAAAAATTACCCGCTGGTGTAACTATTGTTCCTGTAGGAGACTCTGAAATGATGCAAGAACTTTTTGCTAATTTTGGATTAGCCATGTTAACAGGAATTGTTTTTATTTATATTATTTTAGTTTTATTATTTAAAGATTTTTTACAACCGATAACAATTCTTACAGCATTACCTCTTTCTTTAGGTGGTGCATTTGTAGCATTACTATCTACTGGTCAAAGTTTTTCAATGCCAAGCCTTATTGGATTAATTATGCTAATGGGGGTTGCCACTAAAAATTCTATATTACTTGTTGAATATGCTATTATTGCTAGAAGAAATGGTATGGATAGATTTAATGCATTAGTTGATGCATGCCATAAAAGAGCACGTCCTATTATAATGACGACATTAGCTATGGGAGCAGGTATGTTACCTATTGCTTTACAATGGGGATCTGGTGATGGAACATTTAAAGCCCCTATGGCCATTGCTGTTATTGGTGGCCTTATTACATCTACATTTTTAAGTTTATTAGTTATTCCTGCAATATTTACTTATGTTGATGATTTAAATAATTTAATTAAAAAAATTACCAAAATAAAAAATAACTAATATTGCTATTTATTTTATTTTTTGTATAAAAATATAAATTAGGAAAAAATATGAACCAAGAAGAATTTAAAAATTTATCTATTGAAGTTATTAATAGCAATACAAAAGCTTTTATAGAAATGATTGAACTAATTGATACCCCATTTCAAAAAGAAATAATTGAATTCTCAAAAACAAATAAAAATGTTTTTGACTTTTTTGTTATGTTGGTTTTAACCTCTTATTCTTTAACCGCTTTTAATGGAACAAAAACAGAAAGAAAAGACACAAGAACAAAGATTCAGGAATTAGTTGTTGCTCACCCTATATTAAAAGAATGTTTATCTTCTTATTTACAATTAGTGAAAGTTATAGACATCAATCCATCACTTTCACCTAAAGATGCAATAAAAAGCCAAAAAAATCTAGAAGAAATTCTTTTAAGTTAACTTACAAATAAATAATCCTCATTAAAAAATGAGGATTATTATTAATATTCTATTTATTATTTAGGTTTTGGTGAACTTTGTGAAGATATTGGAACTTGAATTGTTGCACTTACCTTACCTTGTTCCATTGCTTTAGTTCTTTGAAACTCCATTACTTGATTAAAATTAATGTCATTATCTTTTGCAACCTTTTGATAACCTGCTATTTCTTTAGATAAAACTTTGTTTCTTAAATCAAGAATTCTTTCAGTTGCATTAGATCTAGCTTCTTCAGCTTTAATTTCTTCAACTGCCTGAATCTTTTGTTCTATAGCTTCTGATAATTTAACATTAGCTATCTTTATATCTGTTACAGTAAATGTATCCTTACCATACAATTTATCTAATTGTGCTTGTAAGTCACCCTTTATTGTATCTTCTACTTCTTGTTGTTTATCTATTAATTCTTCTGATTTAAATTTTCTAACTGTTTGAGAAACTGATGATCTTGCTTCTTTAATTATATAAGATTGCCCCAACACAAATACACCAATCTCTCTATTGTAGACAATATCTCCAGTTTTAATTAGAAAAGGTACTGCATTGTTTTTATTTACTTTAATTCCAACATTTAAATCCAAATCTTTTAACATAACTCCATCTGAATCTTTAGGTGTTACATCTTCTATTTTTACTAACGACTCTTTCCCATAAATTTCAAAAATTTTATCAAACACATTCAGTTTTATACCATTATTTAAGGTTTCTGTATTATATGTTCCATCAAAATATTGTTCAACTCCAAAGTTTCCTTCTGAAATTGTTTGAGAGTTAAATACTGACGTAACTGCACCTAAAGCTAGCACTACTGCCATTATGGTTGCTCCTGTCTTCATTGCCATTACCAATGATTCTTTTCTTTCGCTTTTCTTCCTCTCCAATTCAAATTTCTTATCTCTATTTTCTTTTTCTAGCCTGTTCTTTTCTATCTCTTGCTCGTAATATTCCATATATATTCCTTTAAAAAAATCTTTGTATTTATATTTTACTAAAATTAAAGATAAAGTCAAAAATAACAAATCTATTTCCAACCAATTTCTATATTATTAAAAACTAATTCAAACTCTTTATTTGGATTATCTGCAAACACAACGGCAAGAGTAAAACCAGTTAATTCATTATTTATTAAATCTTTTTCAGGATTAGATCTGTAATTATCTATTACTTCTTTCCCTCCACCAACAAGTATATTTTTCATGTCTCTAATTTCATAATACCAAGAATTATTATTTCCTGAATATACTTCCACTTGATATTTCTGATTATCTCCTAATACTGAACCACAGTTACTTCCACCCCATACATAGTTTCCTTTTGAATGCCATGTTTCTGGTGCTGAAGTTATTGCTCCTTTACATCCATCAAAACCATTTTGATTATTAAAGTCTAAATTTCCAACAATAAAACCACGTCCACGATTCCAATTAGCACCACCTTCATGCTTAATAGCTACAGCAAAATGAACTCCTGGATTTGTTGTGAATAAACCTTTTGATTCAAAAGTAAATTTGGCATACTGAGTGTTTAATAATTTATCTTTTTTTAATATTCTAAAAATATCAAATATGAACTCCGAACTCGACCCATTTGCAACAGAATGACTCGGTAGAATTTGCTCTCCCCAATCATAAGTTATTTTTGTTCTATTTCTCGTTATATTTGAATTTGCTTAAAAATATCTTGAAAAAACAACCTTCATTGGATTTTTATATTCCTCAAAAACTTGTGGTGTTGCCGCATTAGCATTAGAAATTCCACCACAACCAACCAATACTATTCCATTTACCAACAGAAGCAAATATATCAAAAAATAACGCATAAAATCCTTTATTTGTGTTTATCTTAAAGATTACACAAACAAAAACACTTATGTCAATATTTTTTAAACCTTAAAAAACATAAAGCCAAAATATTTGGGCTTTATAATCTTTTTCTTAATGCACCATTAACGATGCACTATCTATTTAATATGCGACTAAAGATGCAAAATAATCATTGAACCATACTTTTCAAATAACATAGATAATCCAAATAAACTTCCACCAAGTAATGCTGAACCCAAAATTACACTGCCCTTATAACCAACATAACTAACCCACTCTAAAACAAACAAAGTAAAAAAGATAAAAATAATACTTGCAATAACTTTAAAATCGTAAAAAAAGTAACCCAATGTTGCCAAACAAGCTAGGAAAATAAAGATTAAAGTATAACCAATAGCTGAATCACTTCTATAAAATGGTGAAGAACCTGTTAATAAAGCAACACAAATAGCAATGGTGCAATAGTATTGAATACCATCATTAAAATATGATGTATATTCTGGCACCATTTGAAAAGCAAAAACATAACCAATTAGCACAAAAATATGACCAAATACAACTGAAGAAAGCATTTCCTCTTTAAAATAAAGGGTAAGAACACCGGGCCGATAAGACAATCCAAAAGAAAACACACCAGAAATACATACTGCCGCAAAGAAACCAAAAATAGATGATTGATATACCATAGCTAAAATTCCAAAATATAACATTCCCCCAAAGCTAATAACACAACCAATAGGAATCCCCCAATTAAAAATTCTTTTAATTAAAAGTTGCAATTTTGGATGAGAAGTAATAATCCAACCCAAAACCATAATATTTGCAAAAGAAGAAAATAAGGCAATATAAAATGATTGAGATTCCCAAATTAATGTTGGGTAAATAATCCCCAACAAGCCACAGCTAATGAATGTTCCTTGGTAAATAATCACAGGAATGGCTACAATAAATTTCCAAAGACCATAAATGATTTTTTTAATAACCCCACCAAATGCTAACAATAGGAAAATAACACCGACTACCTTCATGAAATTAATCCAAGAAAAGTATTGACTCCAACTCACAGAACTTTTTTCTAATTCCTTAATTTGTTCTTTAGTTTTAGGCTTGGACGAATCAACTTTTGTCAGTAATGTATTTTTATCAATTTCAGTAATATATTTTTGAGCAACCTCTCCAGCCATTTTTTGACTTAAATATCCATCTTTTTCCATGGATGAAATAAGACCTGTTTTAATATCTGCTGGTGTCAATAAAGATGTATCCGCAGCAAAAACTGGTAACATGCAAAAAAATGACAATAGCCAAACTACAAAAATTTTATATTTCAAAATGTGCTCCGATTATTTAATAAGTTAACATTATACATTGAATTTAGTTACTTTAAATTTGATTTAATCAAGGTTTATGTTTTAATTTTTAATCAACTTTGCTATAATCTTATTATAAATTAATTAAAAGATAGATACCTAAGGATACATATGAAAATTAAATGGCTTGTTCAAAATGTTGGATTTTCTACAACCAATTTAGACTTAACAGAAGACACTCTTAAACGAATGGAATTGCCATATGAATTGTTTGGAATTTCTCGTTTATTAAATTTTGTTATAAATTTAGAAAATATTCTAATCAATCCAGAGGAACAATTTATTATTCGTGGTGGAACATCTTTATTATCTTTATTAAATAAAGTAGAAAACTTGAAAGAAGTTAATCCAAATTTGTCTGAAGAACAGCTACAACTTTCTGACATCTATATCAAAAATTACTCCGAATGGCATAATTTCTTTCTTTTTCACCAAATCAAAAACAATTAATTGAGGCTCCATTGCTTTCGTTATATGAATAATTTTTGTTGCTACACCAACAGTAATATTTTCAATTTCATTTGAAACACAAATAACCAATGTATTTAGTTTTAATTGCAGTTCAATTTCTTTACATTCTTTTTTCCTTAAATCTTCCTGCCTTTTACTTTCAGCCCATTCAACATAGACCTCAGCTTTAGCTTCATCTATTTTCTTTTTACAATTAAAAATTCCAAACATTTTTTACCTTTAAAGATGTTGTTTCCACAGTTAGAGCATAACACTTTTAGACCAATATCTTTTGTTTTAACAAAATAATTATTTATTTCTATATCGTTATTTTTGTTTCCATATTATAATTAACCATCAATAATTAATGAGATATAAAATGAACTTTTTAATTGGCTTTGAATTTGAATTTGGTTGGCTACCAAATATTTTACTTGATGGTGCAATTGAATCAAAAAAGGTTACAAAAGGTGCCTATTTTGATACTTATGTATATAAAGATGTTAGAAAAAGCTTAAAAAACTTTCTTGGCTCTGAATTTAAGAATATTAGAGAAATAACTGAAGACCCTAGCCTTTCTTTTGCCAATCATTATGATGATGCACATTTTGGTGTTGAAGTTATTTCTAAACCTATGGAAGATTCATTAGCTATTAATTTTTGTAAATTAATTTTAAAATGGATGAAACAACACCCACAAATTATAACCAATTTAACATGTAGTCTTCATGTTAATATTAGTTCTTCTGATAAAGAAACCAATAAAAAATTAGATTATTTTTCCATTTTATCTAATACCCCTCAAGAGGAAATTCTAGAAAGATTTAAACGAACATCAAATAAGTATTGCCAATCAACCAATACTAAAAAATTTGGTATTGCAATTGATTCAAGGATTACGAAACAAAGGACTATTAATTTTTGGCTAAAAAGAACACATCAAAAATCAATTTCTGTTATTACAAACAATTCAAGTATTTTAAATCGGTTTTCTAGTAAAGATTTACTACCTAAGGTAGAAACCCTATATTTTAACAATCCTGAAAACGCCAAAGAACTTATTAAAGGGTTTTTTATTGATCATCTTTCTATTTCAAAAAAAGACATCTCTATTGTTGAAAAACTTAGTCCAACAAATAAAAGATATTTTGAATTTAGAATGATAGGAAACACTGATTATCATCTTCGTATACCTGAAATAATGTCTACAATTAAAAAATACAAAAAAGCATTAAAAAACAGTATCAAATAATAACCATTGATTTTATTATTTCCTTAATGTTATAATCAAAATGTAAAAAGTGTAGGATGGATGGAAACATAATCAATTTCCACAAAGATTAACTGTGTGATTTATTACACAACTCTCGTATTGGTGCGGCTGAAGATAAAAAGCTTAATCCATAAAGTCTGGGTAACCACAGCCTAGCAACTAAGATGATTCGATTGTGAGTGAAAAACGGATCATGCTGCCTATTTATTTAGGTTTTGCGGTTAGCAATGGTAACAGAGACTCATATAACATATTTAGTTATGTTCAAAAAGGTGTTTCGGCACTTTTTTGTTTATTAAAATCAAAAACTAAAATTTTTTTGCTATATTTAAAATTTTTTATATAATAATAAATTAAATATTAAACAACCATAATATATGAATACAGACGAATTAACCTTATTTATTGACCTTACTCAAGCACAACAACAAACGATTAGTGTTTGGACTATGGATATTAATACACATGTTATTGTTTATCCTAAAAAGCTATTTTGGGTTTTTTATAAAAATATTCCAATTATTGACGAGAATAGAAACATTTTAATATTTACTAAATTTAGTGATGCTTTAAATAAAATAAAAGAATTAAAAAACCAATAACATTATTTTCTTAAGCAAGTAATTTGTAAATCTTCTTTCATTTCATCCCAAGAACTATCAAAACTTATTGCCATAAAACTACATTCATATTTAGATAATTTTGATTTTTTAAATTTGTCGGGGTCATTGAATATATATGGTATAAATTTACTATGAGCTAAAACATAAGAGTTTTTATCTTTAATAACAAAATCCATATACTTTAATGTTGATAGTATTTTTTCATCTAATTCTGCTTCGTTTGATTCAACAATATTAATTAGTTCCATTGCTTTTGGATTCTCTTTCTTTTTCATTGATTTTATTTCAACATCTAACATTGCTTTCTTTTCTTTATAATGCTCTTTAAACTTATTTATTGAACTTTTAATAATTTCTGTTTTTGAATCATCTGTTGTATCCATCAAGTAATTTTTTAATGCTGTTGTTAATGTTAAAATTGTTAGCCTTGTTTTAGCTTCATTTATATCACTTGGCAATGTAACAATATTAGAATCGTTAATCATTGCTTCATTATATTTTACAAAGGCTACATCATCATGATTTTGGTCTAAACATTTTTTATATAAAAGACCACGCGTTGGACCTTCTTTCCATAAAAATTTTGTTATTAAATTTGGTTTAAATTCAGAGCAATCAAATTTAACCTCTTCCAATACAATATCTAATATTGGACGTGAAATGTCTACAATATCTCTTTCAGCATATGCATAAGTTTGATTTATTGCTATAAGTATCAAAACTATTAAATTTAATTTTTTCATTTTTGTTAGTAACTGTGCTATTTTTAATATTTAATATACTTATGTGAATCTTATTTTTTGAATATAATCATTCATATACAATAAAAATTTATTATTATTACCCTGAAATCTATTTCAAATTTATTATTTTGTCAATTCAAATAGTAATAAATATTTCACTTTTACAAGTAACTAACTAATATTTTTAGGTTAATAAAACAACCCATATATTTTAATCAATCAATTCATCCTCATTATTTCCTTTATAAAATAACTCTTTTAATTCCTCAATTAATTTATCACCTTTAAAGTAAACAAAACCATTTTCATATTGTGCCAAATAGGTATATGGAAGCTTACGATTTTGCATCAAACCATATTTCAACAATAAACCTTGTACAATAGGTTGTTTGTAGGTGAGTTGAAATGGAATGAAGTTTCTTCAGCTTTAGGAAAGAATAGAAATCATTGGTATAAAAACATAATGAATTATATTCAACCTACGGTAGTTAAACCTCAATCTACTCAAGAGATTAATCCTTTTGAGTAGAACCAAAGCTAGCATAAGCTATCTTTGGAAGTGTAGGTTTATCAGCTTGGTTTAACAACCCCTACCAAGCGACTTGTTTTTCAACAAGGTTTCAGATGGGCTTGCTTAAAAGATGGCTAATAATTTTTAATTAATATTTAATTTGAACTTGTAATATTGTGAATTTTTGCTATTATATAAATAAATTAAAATTAAAATATGAGGAAGAAAATATGTCAAGTTCACCTAAAACATTAAAAGAAAGATTGGATTGTCTGGAGCAAAATGATTTAATTTTCAAAAAAGGAAAACAGGCAGTTATGGAGACAATTCAGGAAATAAGATTAAAAATAAAGTTAAGCCAGACCCCAAAAAATTTGGACATAAAAAAACCACAAACTTTAATTTAAATTTTGACTTGAACAATTAAAGATTTTCTCTCCAAAATGATATCGCTCCAATTCTTTTATCTGTGTCTGACATTCTTGAATGTAAAGCGAGGTATCTATATTTTTTAGTTTTTAGAATAATTAGAGTAACTATTTTTCTTAATTTGAATAGGAAGAACTTCTTCTTCATTTACGATAACAAAATCAATTCCAACAGCATCTAATTCTGCACTAGCTAAAACCTTCCAATTAAGTGATTCCTTTTCAATTCCTTGAACAGTTGCATAAACACATTGGGCTTCAGTTACAATTGAACACCATTTTTTATAGATTCTAGCTTTAATATGATTCCAAAATGCATGAGATTTATTGTTTCTCATTTTATTAATTGTTTTCTGACCCTCAGGGTCTTCACCAGGAAATAAATATTTTGACATTTGAGTAGCTAACTTCATTCCATGATTTTTCCTAAACCAAACCCAAAAGTCATGAAAACATGGAATTTCTAAAGAATTTGATGGACTTAGCTTATACAATAAACTCATTTTAATATCTTCTTCAAGATTTGGAACCTCAAATCCACGATACATTGTAGTAAAACCCATGTAATCTTGAAATGGATGAGCTAACAACATGGTTGAAAAATGCTTGATTTTGGATGGAATATTTTGGATTTGCATGATTTGACTCTATTGATTAACTATTCAATGATTATATCACAAAAATCAGTGTCAATCCTTATCTTCACTAAGAAAATAATTTTTTTCATCTTATTTATTTTATTGCTTTTAAAAATTTTATAGTTTATACTTCTTCTACTTCTGATACTTAAAATTATATATGACAACTAAAAATTTACAAAGTAACAAATTATCTTCTCAATTAGCTTCTATGTTTTTTGAAACATCTACAGAAGCTATTCTTATTTGTGATTCAAATAATATTATTATTAAAGTTAATAATGCTTTTGAAAAAACAACAGGATACTCTGAAGAAGAAGTGATAGGTAAATCACCAAATTTTTTAAAGTCTGGAAGACATGATCAAAGTTTTTATGAAAATATTTCTTTCTCTCTTATAAATAATGATTTTTGGTGTGGAGAAATTTGGGATAAAAGAAAAGATGGGACAATTTATCCAAAATCAATTGTTATGAATGTTATTAGAGATAACGATAAAAATATATTATATTATACTTCTTTATTTACCGACATTTCTCAAAGTAAGAAAAAGAACCAACATTTAAACATGTTATTAAAACGTGACTATTTGACTGGTCTTGACAACAGATTATCTCTAAATTCTCTCCTTAATGAAGATATTGAATACAATGAACCTTTTGCTGTCTTATTTATGGACATAGATAATTTTAAATACATTAATGACACTCTTGGACACTCTATTGGAGATAAACTCCTTATTTCTGTAGCCAATAGATTAAAATCATTACTTCGTGCCCAGGATACTATTGCCAGGTTAGGTGGCGATGAATTTGTTGTTGTATTAAGAAATTTTATCAATAAAAACAATATTGTTCTTGTTGCTAATAAAATTTTAGATTCTTTGCAGGAAGAATTTAAAATTTATAACAACAAACATATTAAAGATGAGTTTTATCTAACTCTTTCTATTGGCATCTCTCTTTACGAAAAAGATGCAAAAACTGTGGATGATTTACTTAAATATGCTGACCTAGCTATGTATAATGTTAAATCTAAAGGAAAAAATGGATTTTTCTTTTTTAATGAAACTCTACTTGCTCATAATGAAGAAAAATATAATTTATTTTCATATGAACACGAGGTAAGATGTATTCTTAAAGATAAATCTATTTTCCTTAAAAATATAGATAAAACTTATTGTAATAGTGGACAAATTGTCCCATATTTTCAACCAATATTTAAAGTTGATAAAACCACTCAAGAAATAGTTAGTTATGAAGTCTTAGCTAGATGGATTCACCCAACAAAAGGATTAATTTCACCAGCTAAATTTATCCCAATTGTTGAAGAATTTGAATTGATGACATCATTGTTTTTTCATATATTCCATCAAAGTCTTAAGTTTTTATCTAAAACAAAGAAAAAACTTTATTTTAATGTTTCACCAAAACAACTTAATGATCTTATTTTTTTTAATACTTTAATTAACAAAATTGATTATATTAAAAGCCATCCAGAAGAATATGGATTTAGTAAAGACTTCAACATAATAGAATATATTGGGTTTGAATTTACTGAAGATTCATTTATGTATAATAATAGCTTTATTATTGATAAATTAAATCAAATTAGTCAACTTGGTATTGAGCTTGTTATTGATGATTTTGGAACAGGATATTCATCCTTTTCATATCTTAGCCAAATGCCAATAAGTAAAATAAAAATTGATGGTTCTTTTATTAGAGAAATAAATAAAAATGTAAAAACCAATCAAATTATTTCTTTTTTAATTATTTTAGGTAAAAATCTTGGCATGAGTATTGTTTCTGAATGTGTTGAGAATCAAGAACAATTAGATTGGCTTATAGAACATGGTGGAATACTAATTCAAGGATTTCTACTTGGTAAACCTCTTCCTGCTGAAGAAATTATTATTAATTGAATTAGTTAAAACCAACTAATTTTACCTCAAAAACTAATGGTGTATTGGGTGGAATAATATTATTCATCCCTCTAATTCCATATGCTGTTTCTGATGGACAATCTAATTTTGCTATGCCACTAACCCTCATAGCTTGAACCCCTGTTGTCCAACATGGTATTACCTGGTTTAAATTGAATTCAATAGGTGATGTTGACTGATCAAATATTTGTCCATTTTTAAACATTCCTCTATATTCAACCTTTACAATTGAATCGTATTTTGGATGTTCTCCATTACCAACTTTTATATGAGTAACTACAACACCACCAGCAAGATTTACACCATTTAATTCATTTACATTTATTTGAGCTATTGCTGATGTTGCAAACATTGCTGTTATAACTAATATTTTTTTCATATACTATCTTTTCAAAGTAATTTAAACATTAGTTCAACATGTATTTAATGTCAATTAAATTTAACCTTAATTGTATTGCTAACTTTAACTTAGTTTAATTATATTAAACCAATTGTTTAAAAAATATTATGATAACAAAAATAAAAACAAAAGAACTTTTAAAAATAATTAATCCAATAACTGATTTAATATCATTTGAAGGTGAAGATTTTAAAATAGATTTTTCTGAATTGAAAAAATATGTTGAAAAACCTAGACAACTTAATGTATTTAAGCCTTCTGAAAACAAAACAATTCAATTATATAAAGATTTAGCTCTTTATATAATAAATAGTAGTGAACCCAAAATTGTAAATATTGATTTAGATAATAATCAACCAATCAACTCAGGGGTTTATGAATATATTAAAAACATTTATCAACAAGAAGAATACACCATGATTAATATTCCAGAAGATGGTAATAATTCTATTTTCATTAAAAGTAAAAAACTTTTAAATAATCCATTATTAAATATTGACGAAGCAAAAGATGTAACCTTTTCTAAACTATCTACTGTTTTTTTTAATTCTGAAAAAATAGTAGATAATGAAAAGTTTTTTTGGAAAGAAGAAAATAATGATGTTTATTCAAATCAAAATTTTGTTATTAAAAAATTTAATGACATAATAAAATCAAAAAATTCACTTGATGAAAAATATTTATCTTTTATTTCATTAATTAAAATTACTGATCAAAATCTTCTTGATTCTGATAGTTTTAAAATTGCACTTATTGATATAAATAGTGAACCATTAAATAATTTGTTGATTAATAAAAAACATAAAATAAAAAATGAAAATTTTTCTATAGATTTTAGTTCTAAAGAAATTCATGACAAAATAATATCTAATATTAAACGAAGGAAAAACAACTATTCTAACCACCATATTTAATGAATACAGAGAGAGTTTAAATTCTTTAATATATAGAGTTAAAAATTTGAAAAGCGATTAAACTTCTTTACAAATTACAAATAGAAGACTTTAATAATAATTACTATATTGATATTAAAAAAATCATTAACTCACCTAAAACAATTGAATATCTAATTAATAAATATCATGCTTATTCTTCTAATGATAATGAATTATCTATAGTTTCTTGCTTTCATTTGCTCAGCAAAGACAATAAAGAAAATACAAAAATAATAGATAAATATTTACAGTTAATTACATCAAAAAACATGAATGGTGAGGATTATATTAGCAATACTGCACTATTTAATCTACCTTTTAATTTATTTAATAAAAAACCAATAATGAATAAAGTATTGAAACATTTAGATTTTGAAGTATTAAATCAACATATTAATGAAAAAAAATAAGTAATGAATTATTTATTAATACAGATTACATTTTAGAAAGTATTAATATTGTTTCAACATATAAATTACATAAATTGTTAACTTTGTTGTTAAAACCAGATGATATTAATAAAGAATTTATTTTAAAAATAATAAAGGTATCACCTTATTTTTACAAACACATTCAAGAGAACCCAAGAACATACAAGAATTTAAACAAAGATGAAGATATTATCTCCACTGCTATATCTAGTGGATTAAATTTAAAAAAAATAAACATTAATTCAATTAAAAATTTATTATTGTCAGATTCAAATGACAATCAAAATATTTGTGTGAAATATCTTATTGAAACAGATAACGTTAATGATTATTCTCTATTTCAAGATAAAGATGATATGCAAAAATTTAATTTAAAATATAAACATCTTGAATATTTGTTTTTCAATAAAGATAGCAATTATTCATATGAAAACAAAGATAGAAATAAAATGCTTTCAAAATTAAAAACAAAAGAGGAAGTTTTTGAATTATTTGAAAAAATTGACAACCTTAACTTTCCATATCGCATTAACAATATTGGTTTAATTGATGGACTACATCCAAAATTAAAATCAAACAATGTAATAATTGAAACAATAATTGAAAAACATGGAATCATTCCATATTCAAAAATAGATTAATCTTTACAATTAAATTTTGATTTCACAATTTCCATATTAAAAAATAATCCTCTTTACATTAAGAATTTGCCACTAGAATTTTTTAATAATATTGATTTCTCTCTTTCTTTTTCTGCATTAATGGATAATGGAGTTTTTGATGAAAAACCTGAACTTATTCCAAATTTTGTATCTAAATTTTTTGAAAATCAGAATGTCACTTCAAACTTTCAAGATTATTTAAAAACTTATATTGAATATACAGGAATGAAAGAAACCCTACACACTAACACTAACACTAAAATTTCTAAACGAATTAAAATTTAATAGTTTGCTTTACTTTTTTTTTCTCTTAAAATATATATAGTTACGAATGAATATAATGAAAAAACTAAATAGAGCTGGACTTAATGCAAGGGGATGGAATGATGAGGCTATAGATGTCCTATTGGGCAGACCAAACCATACTACAGAGACAGAAGAACTTTGGGATTTTAAGATATTTCAACCTAAAGAGCAGAACCTTTCTTTTAAAAAATTCACTACTGCTGATGATTTTTATAAAAGACAAGAACTATTTATTAAACAATTAGAAGAACAAACCATAATTGGAATTAACCAAGTTAAAAATTTATCTATAGAATTTAAAGAACATGATTGCTTATTAAAAAATAGTAAAAAATATAACCCATTTGAACCCATTCTTCATTATGTTCAAGATAACTTTAAACCTGACCCTAATGGCTCATATACCCTCTTTACTGATGGTTGCTTTAAGTCTATTGGTTCACAAGCTTTTGCTAGCTGTGCGGGCTGGATTTTAGATAACAATACAAATAAAATTATTATTGAATTTACTAAAGTTGTTGAACTCAATGATGAAAATCCCAAAAGAAAAGGTATGCCTGATTTTGAATTAACAGGAATTAATGAAGGTGTTAAAGTTATTGAATTATTGGGAATTAAAAATGTTCAATGCTATACCGACTGTATGGGTGAAGCTAGAATAATTTTAGCTGCTGTTCACAATATCGGTGATAGTCGTATTAATACTGTTTCCTATTTATATTCTTCAATTATTGATACCCTACAAAAAACTAATTCATCTATAGCTTGGATTCCAAGAGAATATAACTCTCATGCTGATGAATTAACTAAAGTTCCTCTAAATGCTTGGTATGATGCATATAAAAAATCTGTTGTTGAAATTAATCACTTTAAAGATAATAATTACATTGTAGATAGAGAGAAGGATATGTTCTTTCATAATGATAAATTCTCTTATTCAACAAGAGATTCAGCTAAAGATAGATATCAACTTATTTATAACCAATCATTTGGGAAAGATTTTATATTAATTTATGATACTGTAAATGATAGCTTGGAAACTATTCATGCTGAACCAAGAACATTTTCTCATATTCCTGAAGAATTAAATGACTCTATTAAAAGATTAAAAAAGAATAGTCTAGACGGAACCCATACTTTTAAATTAGCTAATGCAATAAAAGACTTTTATCATTTACCTAACTTAACAATTTGTGTTAGACCAGGAACAGTAGCAACTTGTAATAAACTTACTCCAATACCTACATTTTTACAAGAAGAGTATTTTGAATTACATAAATCCTTTAATGACTTTCCGGGTAATATAACCATTACTGATTTTGATAAAAAATTAGAAAAGAAAATTAAAAACTTTCTTGAAAAAGAATTCTTCCCCAAACCTAAAAAAGTTAAGCCTTTTGCCTGAACTTAAATAGAAAAAATATATCACTTATATTGACTAAGTTGCTAAATTTAAACAAAAATAATACAATTACATCTTTTAAGGATTATTATGTTAGGAGCTATTATTGGTGATATTATTGGTAGTGTTTATGAGAACATTCCTAAACTTCCTATTCGTCAAACTGAGCAGATGACAGATGATTCATTTCTTACCCTAGCTGCATTGAATTGGATGACCGACTTAGACTTAAGTAAGTTTAAGTATCTTTTTGATAAAAACAAATCTCATCAAAACCGTGAATTTGTTCTTATAAAGCAAGAAATATTTAATAATGCTGAAAAAAACCTTTTGAAATGGTATGACATTGGTATAAAAGAAAACATTAATCAGAATAACCTTATTCCAGCCTTTAGTCCTGGATTTGATAATTGGGTGCTTGCTAAAAATAATAAAATAATTTCAAAAATAAAATACAATAGTAATACAAATGGTTGTTTGATGAGAAATTCTCCAATTTCATTTATCGGACACTCTAAATCTTTATCCCTTGAACATGTTCTAGAATTAACTAAGATTTTTTGTTTAACTACTCATACTCATGAAGATAGCCTTCATACAACAGAAATACATTCATCACTACTTTATTTGATTTATTCCAAGGTTATTAATAGCTCAAACATAAAAAACATTCTTAGTAAAGAGAATTCAATAATTACATCATTACATCCAAACTTAATTTCTATTAAACCTCTTGATTTTTGGATACCAAAAGAAAAAGATGTTTTAGATAATCCAAAATTAAAATTTCTTTGGGACTCTAAAAACTCTCTTAATATTGCTTTGTCTGCAATTTATTACTCTAAGAGCTTTAAAGAAACTATGGACTTTTGTAATGCTACCAACATGGATACAGATACTTATTGTGCTATTGCTGGCCCCATTGCTGAAGGATTATGGGGGATTGATCTGATTAATATGGGAAAAGGTATGAAAATAATAAATTTAATTCCTGAAGCTAACCAATTAATCAATAAAACAATTAAAGTACATTATTTTAACATTATTTAAATTATTTCTTTTTCCAATATCCGCTACCAACATCGGTATACCCGTTTTTTTCTAAAAACTTACTTACTTCTCTTTCCCCAATATTATATGACCTTTCACGGTTATATTTATCATCAGTTACAAATTCAGATTGAGCATCAACAGCCTTTTTAATTTCCTCATAGTCAACAGGAATACGACCTCTACGATCACCTTCGGCAGATATAAAAATTAAATCTGTTGAAACATACTCTCCACAATTTCCCAAATCTGCTGCCGCTGTCATATATTTATGAGTAGATGATACCAAAGAACCTCTTCCAATAAATTTGTTGGCCGCATAAGCTTTTTTTAAATCTTTTGAAAAATAAGGATTGGTATTTTTAACTTTGCTTATACGTTCGTGTAGTGTTGTCATAATGTTTATTTCGGAATTATATTGTTGATATTATAGCATATTAATGCTAACATGTCTAAAACCAATAGGGAATTTATGAATACTAAATTAAAAATTTCAATAACAAATAAAAATCTTATTTCTATACTAGTTGACGACCTAGAATACTCACCTGAAGAAGTTGAAGAAATGAGTATTGATGAAAAAATAGATAGATTTGTAGGATCTGGTTATTTTGAAAATGAATTTGGTGGGGTGCTAGATAAAAAAGATGATAATTTTATTGACTTTGAAACCGTTTCAAATGTTACAGGAAATCCAGTATCATTAGATTCTTATTCACAACTTACACAAAAAAAACCTAAACCATAATTTAATATGCTCAATCCAAGAATTAAAACAAAAGAAATTAACCTATGTCCAATGTGTGGAAGTCGGGCAGAAGTTTTTGCGACTGGCGCTGCTGAATGTTATGGCTATGCCTGGCAAAGCTATGGAGTTGAATGTAAAGATGAATTCCACAAGCATTGCGATATGAATTTGAGCATTAGTGCTGATTTTTTCAATCTTGATGTTCATAATGACACCTTAATTGATATGTGGAACAGCATTAAAACAAGAAAATAAATAAATTTAAATATCTTCTATTGGTTCACTTACTTCTATAATCTTATTAATTCTTTCTAAATCTAATGCTCCAGATTTAACCTGTATAACTCTTATTTTTATTTTTTCATCAACTCTCTATCTGAATTACATTCAAATGCTCTTATGTTTGGTGGATTTAATAGCGATAGCTTTAAAATTAAGTTTAAAAATCTTTCTAAACTTGGTTCTAGGATTTTAAATGATAAATATTTAACCCCAAAAATTAATAACAATAATAATAATAAAGGAAAGAATCATGTATAAAAATGAATCTATTTTACAACCAATATGAATGACTTTAAAACAAAAAACCCAAAACAAATTTAACCAGGAGAATATCGTGTTATAGATTTTTAAACCACCATAATAGTTTTATTATTTTGAAACTTAAACTAGAGGGTTACATATTTATTCATTTTTTAAATAAGGAGTTATTATGAATACACAATTTGAAAGCAACGAGGCACTACACACTAAAGAATTTATTTCTGTTTGGAAAAAAATTAGTAATGATGTGAGGATTAAACCAACATTTGATTCTTATCACAATAAAATAAAAGGATATATCTACCCTGAACATCATATTCTATATAATATAGTTAGAGGTTTTCCTGCCAATAGAGGATTTACAGATGGAACTGAAGGATTTAAAAATGCTTTATCTTTTTTTAGTAAAAATTACTATTTAAATAAAATGTTTGAACCATTTGAAGGGCATCTATCTACTGAAGTATATAATGAAATACTAACTGAAGTTAAAACATTACTTAATTCTTAATTCTAAATACAAATGGCTGATAATTCAGCCATTTTATTTATCTATTTCACCTTATTCATTAGGTGATGTTAAAAAACTAACACAACTCTTTTTGCTCTAGTTTTGAAATACCTTCTTTAATAATTTTTTGAATTTTTTCTTGATGATATTGAACTGTATCAAACCAACGGTAAGCCCCCTGTTCCTTGGTTGAATCGTTTTCCCACTTTTCAATACTACCATCCTTAAATACTCGGAACTCACCAATATCTGTTTCAACAACAGCATATGTTACCACTTGAGATGCAAAAATAGTCATTTAATTTTCCTTAATTGTTTTGATGTATTTATTATAACACAATTATTTTTTCACATAATATAAGCAAGTTACGTCGTTATGTTATTTTGGCCTTTATTGACTTCACCCGTCATTATTCTACGATTTTGGTAACTTAGCTTTATAAAGGATTTAAAATGCTTAATAAAAAAACCTCAATCATCAGTGTAGCTTTTCTAATATTATTTGGTATGTCTTCTATGGCTAAGGCCGAAGTAGATGTTGGAGCTGCGAAAACATTTAGCAAAAAGTAATTCTTGTTTTAAGTGTCATTCTGTTGATAAAGAAAAAAAATGACTTTCTTTTCAAAAAATTTCATTAAAATATAAAAGTAAAGCAAATTCACAAATTCTAGTTTTTGATGCATTCACTAAAGATAGAAAAGTTAAATTTGCTGATGGTTCTGAAGATAATCATAAAATAATTGATACAACCGATGTGAATAGCAAAAATAATTTATCTAGTTGGATTTTGAGCCAATAATTCACACAATTTAATTAATATAACTGACTTTTCTACTGAATTAAAATTGGAAAGAATATTAATTTAATTAGAGAAAACCAAAAACCAAATAATATTCCCACATTTAAGCCTTAAATTTAAATTTCTTAACAAAGATTAATATCTTAATATTATATGTTATAATAAAACTTAAATAACCTAAAGGCATAAATATGTTTACACCACAAGAACTTTCAAAACTAGGATTCATTCCACAAACTAAGTATAAACAAGGGCTGGCTGTTTCAACTGGTATTACTGCACCACAAGAAATAACTGAAGAAATCTTTCGTAATATTCCATTACATATTCAAATTAGATATTCACCTTCATCAAATAATGGAATTCATCAATTAGCATACAAGTAATTTTATAATAATACCATTAGGTATGGTTTAAAAATAAAGAAAAGCACTATTACTAGCAAGCCCCTCTGAAACCTTGTTGAAAAACAAGTCGCTTGGTAGGGGTTGTTAAACCAAGCTGATAAACCTACACTTCCAAAGATAGCTTATGCTAGCTTTGGTTCTACTCAAAAGGATTAATCTCTTGAGCAGATTGTGGTTTAACTACCGTAGGTTGAATATAATCCATTATGTTTTTATACCAATGATTTCTATTCTTTCTTAAAGCTGAATAAACTTCATTCCATTTCAACTCACCTACAAACAACCTATTGCTCTGCTTGGGTTGTTTGTGATAAGGGAATTTAATTTCTTCTTGATACATCTTCTTAAAACTTACATTATTTTCAGTTTTTTATTTACTTTATTGTTAGCCTTAGTTAATTTTATATTTAAATAATATAATTTAGTTCTTAGTTTAGCTAGGTTATTTTTATCAACTACTGTTTAAATATAATCTTTCTTAGCCATTTTGATAACTAAATCAGATAAAGTTTTTTTTTAGATTTAATAGCTTTATATAAAGATAAAATATTATCTTTAGTATCTTCAATATAACCTTTATTTAACTCTAATACTGAATTAATTTTACCTGATAATTCAATAGAAATTGAATTATATTGTCTTGCATTAATTTGATATTTAGTTTGGTAACTAGACTTTAATTCATTAATCTTAGACTTAGGCAATATATCAACTTTATTCTTAATTTTATAAGAAATAATATCTTTATATAATTTACGTTGAATATAATTATGCAATACAACAACTTTATCTAATTGAGTTTTAATTTCAATTAGATTATACTGATTTTCAAGTAATGTTGAAGTTAATGTTGTTTGCATTTAGTTTAAATATTTAACCAGTAATGTAAACTAAATCTATTGTTTTAGCAAGTTGTTTTATTTGTAAATTTATCAAATGAATAGGTTTGATTAACTTTTTCTATATCTGCAAGTTACCCTAAAAAAACAAAAGCATTGATATAGTAATGACTTTTGCCATTTTTTGTTTATTCATGACAATTCCTTTAATTTAATTCCAAAACTAGCCCCTAACTTCTTTTGCCACATAATTATTTCTCTTAAACTAATAGTTCCATCCTCAGATGCATTTATATCCTTAATCATTAATCCACCAGCAATAATAATTTCTTTTGATAATAATTGAATAAACATTTCTAACCAACCATCCTCATCTGCTTTACTTTCTAAGGTTAGTTCATTTGTTTTTTCAATAATTTTACCTATTTTTTCGTTCATATATAACTCTCTTTTTAATAGGCTATTATTATGCCCTAGTTTGTAAAAAAAATAAACTATTTATTTAAAATAAATTTATTTTAGTAACACAGCCTTAAAATCAATCATCATTTCTTTCATTGAACCACGGTAATACCAAATCAAGCCACACATTAAATAAAGAGATAATGATGCATGGGCATTTACTTCACGCATTAATTCAAGGGCCATAGGTGATTTAAAGCTCCAATATATCCAATAACAACCATCTACAGCAAACTTAATCTAGTGCTGTGCTCTTCACCTGTCCATTCTTCTGGCGTTCTAATGTCGTCTCCGTAGTCAAGAATAAAAGGCTCGGTGTCACGCTCTCCAATCAGGAACTTTGCACACTCTGCTGCCCATGCAACACGATTCCAAAGCTCGCCTCGCGCAAGACTAATACCTCCACAGTTTCCGACTAGACCATCCCATTTATCTACTCGCACCAAAAGTGCTGTCCAATTTCGTTTCCCGTTGGACTCTGGAAAGCTAGTCAGCCGCACAGTCAATTTAGGTTGCACACCAATAGCCGACTTGAGAACGTCTTTCATATCTTTCACATTTAACTTTCAACACATTATTCCGTAGATCCAAAATTAATAGTGGTGCGACATGCTGGGTTCGAACCAGCGACCCAAGGATTATGAGTCCTTTGCTCTAACCAACTGAGCTAATGTCGCATAAGATTTTACATTTCTGTAAGTGACCTAATTAAGATTATTATAGCATATATTGTCTATGTTTTTTTAAATACTATATGGATTTTTCTTCTTCTTTGTATTTTTATTTTGTTCTTTTTGCATTTCTGTTTCAATTTCTTTTGCATACTCTTGATTAGAATTGGCAATTTTAATTGGAAAAATAAACCCATAGCCGAAAAGTTTCTGATTAAGAGCAGCTGCATCTTTCCAATCTTCAACTTCTCCATCCGAAGAAATGGCAAAATGATTTGGAGCATGATGTTCCACAATCATTAATGTTGCTGTTACAGCTAAATCGTATGGGTTTTGTGCAGTTTTACAAAAATTAAATTGAGAATCAAATCCTTTACTAATAGCAAAGGTTTCATACTCTTCATCACCTACACCATTAAAATTAATATAACCAGCAACTTCATCAACCATTACCTTACTAGGGTGATTGGAAGTAAGTTTAATTTTTGATTTTTTAAGACCACTAATAATAACCTTTGTATCTTTGCAAATGTTGCTCCAAGCATCATCTGAAATTTCTTTTTTTTGTTGGAAGTAGTGAGTGTATCCCATTATGTTTTCCTAAGTTTGTTTAGATGATTAATTATATCACATTATCTTTGTATTTTATGAATAATTACCTTTAATCAGTCACTAAAAACTAAATTTTGTGGACCATAATTAAAAGAGGTTGGACTAATTTCCAATTTTGTTCCATCAGTGAAATGAAAGATACAAGTATGCACACTTCCATCTTCAAGAGAGGTTTCAGAAACATCAATAGTTTCAATCTTTTTTCCAACACAATCTAATAGAGTTTTCATTTTTTTCCTTTAAAAATATTTGGTGCGACGTGCTGGACTCGAACCAGCGACCCAAGGATTATGAGTCCTTTGCTCTAACCAACTGAGCTAACGTCGCATAAGATTTTAAATTTCTGTAAGTGACCTAATTTAGATTAATTATACCTCAAAAATTACCCCTTTTTTATAATTTCATATTTAAATTTTAATTGTTTTTGTATTCACACCTAAATTAACATTTAACCTATCTTTTAAGGTATATAAATCATTTTCCATAACTAATTCCTCATAAGTTTTAATAGGTTGATATTTCCATAACAATGGATTATCATTTAAAAAAATTATTTCATTAACTTCTTCTGGAATATAATATAATGTATTTAATTTGTTATAACTACAGTTAAAATGTCCATCAATTTTTTGTGGACAATACTTTAAACTTGTTAATTGATTATCCCCACAATTAAAACCACCAATTATCTTAGATTTATTTAACCAGACTTCTATTTCTTGTTTTGTTTTAAATTTCATTCTTTTATTAACAATAATTAAATAAATTTTAGCTTAATATCTAGTCCTTTAGTGCGAGTTAGTTCAAAATTACCAATTAAACTATTAATAAAATTTAAATCTTCTTCTGTCCCCATTTGTCTAGCCATTTTAAAAATTTCAAAACTTATTTTTTTTTGCTTATTTAATTTGTTGATCGCTATGTTAATTGCAATGCGTTTATTATGAACATCCACACTTCTCTCCCGTAGTTCCTTGAGTTTCACCTCATCTTTTTCTTTTGGCATGCAAGCCTCACAAACCTCTTTTGAAATCTGTTTAAGAATTTGATTTGTATTCTCCCAATCCTTATGTATGTTGGAAAGTTCTGTGTTCATTTTTTCTTTCTACTTTTAATTTTTTAACAACTCTAACATCGCTTTTGTTTGGTTAGCTACATCTTCATATTCTTTTAGTTTATCTTCAAGAAATTTTTGAGTATCAAAATTTAAACTACCGTGATTACTTGTAACCAACCTTTTACTCCCATTATCATTTACAACCCAAGCTAAAGAATCACTTTCCCAACCAGACCAAAGAACATCACACATGGTTAATGCTTTAAACTGTTCTCCATTAACAGTAATATTTAATGCTTCCTGGAGTCTTTTTTCTTCTTTAATTTTATAAAACTTTTCTATGTTTTCTTTATTAAAGTCTGAAAAACATTTAGTGCAAACAGATTCAAAAATTTCTTTATAACTTTTGACCAATTCTCTGTTCTCTTCCTTTTCTAAAGGGTCATCATTACTTCCATAAACATAATCACCACGAATTTATTTAATTAATTCAATAATAGGTGTATATTTTTCTTTATAGTAAGAAGCATATATTTCTTGAATCCAACTATAAACATCTTCAACACTTTTATCTTTAATATAATTCAATTCAAAATAGAAGTCTCAGAAGCAATTGGTTCTTTATTAAAAAACTCGATACAAAACTTTTTATAATCTTTAACTTCCATAATTCGCTTTCTTTTTTTAAAATCTGATAATGTTTGCACTTAGAGCTTGGGAACTTTTCATACGATATTTATAACCATCGCACTCTACCATATATCCACGACGACCAAGCACCTCATTCACTTTATAGTCTTTCCCATTGTAAAATAAATTCATGCCTTCTGTAATTTTAGGCTTATTTTTTTTGCTATAAATTTTTGAATTACAACGATTACGCCAATTAGTAGCATATTCATTATCTGTTGGTGTTAGAAGCTTAAGAATTCGTGCCGGACAACTATCTTCATTTGGTCCCATTGATTCAGTCATGTCTTTATATCCAAAATTATAATAACCCTTAGCATAATTTAGCAAATAAACCACAGCAAAAACAGTGCGCTCTCCAGTTTTCAAATCAATCCGTTCAACAGCACCATAATAAGTCCTAAAACTCACAACTCCACCATCTAAAACTGTATATTTTGCATCAGGATTATTCCAAACTAACAACTCTTTTGCAATGTATTTTCCAGCAGAAATATGTTTGTCTTTATTCAGATATGTCCAACCCATGATTGTCTCCTAAGTTTATTTCAATGATTGAATTATACCACTATTTGAGAGGAAAATAAAAAATAATTTATCATTAAAATTTATAAAAAAACCTTAATTATGATATAATTAATTTTTTAAAAAAGAGGTTCTATGTCTAGTATTGATGTTGTTGATAATGTTCATTGTGCTAATCTTCACTTGGAAAACTCTAATATTCCAATCTATTGGGTTCAAAGTGTTTTAAAACATGATAGAACAAAGTGTGATGTTACTCCAAAAGACTTAATGGTCGGCGGTGGTAGTGGTGAGCATCCAGCTTTGCACATTAAAAATGCAGATTTACTTCCATTATGGTTGTTATTGAGAAATATGGAAAATGAAGATTGCTCATTAAGCAATGCAGAGTCTTTAGAACTAATGTTTTTTGATAAATTAAAATCACGTGCAAAAACAACTATGGAACAAAAAAACTATGAAGATTTTCCATATCAATTTGATAATTTTATGTGCATTGCTGATTGGTCACTATCAACATTAGGTAAAGTGGAAAATACCTTTATTCAATCACCTATTAAGGATGAACTTTCATCTTATGCTGAAGTTTCCCTATTGGTAAGCTTGGCAATTTTTGTAATGTTTGATATGCCAAAACAATTTTTTGAGGATGATGCATATGAAATTATGGAAAATCTTAAAAAAATCAATAAAAATAATTATTTAAGTATGTTTACTATTTCTTCTCCATTAAATAGTCAAAAAATGGGGCGCACTATTAAGAATGGAAAGGTTATTGGGGGATACTCTTTAACTGACTATTGTTCTATAAATCACTAACTCCTTCACAATCTACTATGCATATTGTGATATAATTGCTTATCAAAAAATTCACTCAAGGATACACCATGTCTAATTCAAATACTTTATCAAAAAAAAAATTTTAAATTTACGTTCTGGATAAACATATTGGGAAGTGAAAAAAAATCAATTTGGGCTATATCGTGTAATTAATTTATCTCCACTAGGGAAAAAAGTTAAAAGCTATTTGAACCCATCATCAAACATTTTTTGTAAATGTTTATTTTTTAGTGCTGATAAAACAATCACTTTTTCCTCTGTGTCTCCATCACAGCTTTCAATTAATTTAGCCTTATCAATATCCGATGCAGGATTTCCTCTTAATAAAATCCACATTAAACAAGCAGAAATTAGCATTACTAAAAAACACTCAGAATATTTTCAAAAATATACATATTTGTTCCTTTTTTAACGAAAATAAGAAATGTTATTTAATAATTCTTCTTTCATAATGCTTTTAGCTGAAGCTAAAGTATTTATTCCAGTACATGCTTGAATCTTGTTTGTAGGAATATGATAAACGATATAGCCTTTATATCTTTTTTCAACCCTCCAATTTCCAGTTGAATCTGACCATGTTTGGTCTTTACCTTTTTTTAATCCTAATGCAGTTGCAATATTATTATTTGACATATTTAACCCTTTTTAAAATATAGTAAATAAATTTGAGTAATGAAAATATTGATTATTGATTCGTTTAAACTATACACGCATTATACGATAGTCCTAGGAGAATTACTTAATAAACGGTAAGCACGTCGAAAATTCTTTTATCTTATTTACAATAATCAAAATCTTTTTTCTATTTAAACAGTTAGCAGGAATCGAACCTACATTTCAGGTGTTTACTAAATTGATAGTCTCTGTGTACTTTAGAGTAGTTCCACTTGTTTCAACCCTGCGTCTTCCCATTGGACTATAACCATAAAAAAGTGTTTTGTTTATATAGTAATTGGAAAACACTTTTTTATGAATATAACTTAGTCTATTATATAACAAACATTACTTTATTTGTTAGTTTTATTAAAAATAACTAAATTAATCTTCCTCTATTAAAATTCTTTCAAACTTAATACTTCCATGAATTCGTCGTTCAATTTGAAACCATAATTTTCGATGAATATTTTCAAAAACATGATGAACAACAATTTTCTCATCTTCATTAACTTTTTTAACAAAACTTTTTAATAGTAATTGTTCACTTTTAGTTGGCCGATAATTTTTTTCATTAATAATATCTTAAAGTATTGGATTTTGCCATTTTCTTTTTATGTGGAGTAGCACTTATTGTTTTTGATGTATTACAAATTGGACAATTTACATAATAAATTTCACGATTTTCATATTCATCATAGTCTGGTAGTTCTTCTTTGTATTTTAGATCAGAATCTTCATATTCTGCAACACATCCACAGTTACGACAAGTAAATGTATTTTATGGTTTTGAAAGTATTTTTATAAATAATATCTCTTTACTTAATATTATTAACTAATCTATGGTGGACAGGGCTGGATTCGAACCAGCGTAGCCTTTCGGCGTCAGATTTACAGTCTGATGGTTTTAACCACTCACCCACCTGTCCATATTGGTATTATAACATATATTTATGATATTTATGATATTTAATTTCTGTTACTCCAGGAACTGCACTTATATTTTTTGGTTCCTTATTTTATGTATAATTAAGCCAAAAGTCATGATTTTAATAAAAATGACTTAACTTCCCATTAATTAATAAATTTTAATTTAACACTTTAATTTTGAATTTATACTATTATTAACTTTTAAAGTTTTTTCTCTTAACTTGGTAACTTCTTCAACAATTAATTTTTTTACACCATTTGCTAATGAACCAAATATTTAATTAAGTTTATCATTTTAGTCTTCTTTTTTAATTAATTTCCAAATTTGTTTAGCTTTAGAAATTTGAATTGGTCCAGCACTATAACTATTTTTTGAAAAAAATGATAACTCACCATCACCATATGAATCTGTAACAGTTGATTGAATCATTTCTCCACCATATAAGAACAGATAAGATTGAATTTCATTTGTCTTAAAATTATTTACTTTTACTTCTTCTTTAGTAATCTCAACTAATTCAATGCTTTTAGAAAGACTTTCTTTGTAGTAATTAACTAAGTAAATAGCATCTTTTTCTTCAAAATTTAATTCATTAATTAGAAAATCTTCAGCCTTTTCAAAATCTTGTTGAGAAATCATAGCATTAAAACAGCTAATAATCATTGAATTACCTGCATATTTATTAAAAATTTCTCTTGTTTTTTCATTCATATTTTCGCCCTAAAAGTGATTCCCAACTATTATTGTAGCATACTATTATTAAAATACCTTACCATTTTCCATATGGGTTTTCTTCCTCATCGTCTTTATTAATTAATGTATTTGATTCTCCCCCTTTTTCATATATAGCTCCCTCTAAAAGCCCTTTTAAAATCATTAATTCTTGAAGGCTTGGGTCACGAAACCCATCAAACTCACCATATGAGTGATATAGACCATACTTTTTTACTTTTAATAAAAACTCTTGTGTAATTGGTGTAATTTCTTGACTCATTATTTTTTCCTTAAATATTTTAAAATATGCAATTTATTAAGCTAAGTAAAATTATAACATGCTTATTCTTTTTTTATTGAAAATAGTTAAATTTATTAATATTTCTACTAAATCTGTGCTATAATCATGTCATGAATTAGAAATAATTCTTGGTGTCTCACCAGCAGTATTCCTCAAATGGCAAACGAGATTAGTTAAAAACGATGTTAGATTTACAACCAATTTGGTTGGCAATCAAATTAACGAGGAACGATTTGTACCGTAATGGACCAACCAATTTAATTGGAGAATTAATATGTCTAATATTTTAAAAACAAAAGCTAATTTCTTAAAATCTTTTTTAACTAAAAAAGGATACAAAGTAAAACATACAGAGTGTCTTGAAGCTTTATCTCATTTGGAAAATGGCTCTTGCTATAATGTTGCTAAAGAAAAAATTATTAGGATTTTAAAAGATGGAGAACATCTTACATTTAAAGAATTAAAAGAAAAAAACTTTACTGTTGATGTTGTCATTAATATGGACATGGACACCATTATGTGCGGAATTGAAGCTGTTAACGAGGCTGCTTCTGATGCCGTTACTGGTTCTGATTATGCTCTCTGTGATCTATCCTATCAAGTTCATCCTTATTTTTATGGTGGTGGGGTTGCAATTCGTGTGACAGGATACATTGAAGACATTGAAACACTTTCTCATCTTAGTGACTATGAAGAAGATGATGATGATGAAACTGATGATTAATTAGTGTAAAAAAAACACCAAAATAATGCTATAATACAGCTATGAAAGTTGTCCCTACTCTGACCTTTAATTTTCACTGCCACTCAGTTAATGCTATTGTTTTTTTAATATTCAACAATGCATAATTTAAAATAAAGAGTAAGGATTAGTACTTGAATGAAAAACTGTAATTTTAATAAGGAGTATATTATGTCTAAACCAACTATTGAACAAATTGCAAAGATGGCAGAATTAGCATGTTTCTATATTGACCCACAAGGATTGTGGCTTCGAATTGATTCTTGTGAATTGGAAGATGGATATTTCAACTGTCACAACGAAGACAGCGGAGAAGAATATGAAATCCCTTTTGATGAAATTACTTTAGAAGGACAAGAATCCTTTCAAGAATTAGTAAAAATGGAGCTAAATGGTTAAAAAATAAACTAGCATTAAAAAGGATAAATTAAAACTTTATCCTTTTTAAATTTTTATAATATTAATAATATATTTATTTACTACTAATAACAATATTAATTTAAAAAATTTAATTATTCATGATATAATTGCAACTCTTAAGATAGGCAAAACATGACAAATTCAGAATACATCCTAAAAAAAATTGATTCTTTTTATTCTCCTAGAAATAGTAAGGTTAGAATTCCTTATTCTCTTCTTTGTGCAAATCATCTAACAATTATTGAATTATTAAATGATTTTTGGATAGATATTAAACTAAGTAAACCTGTAGATAAAGAATTTGTAATTTGCATTCAAGACTTAACTCCAATTGGAAAAGGTAAGTTTGTTTGTGACTACTATTATGAAGATAATAATTTTGTTGCTAACTTAGGTGATTCTGATTCTTATGGATATATCACTCATTGGATTTCATTTGAAAATATTAATAAATCAACCATTGATTTTAATGAAAAACTAAAAAACCTTACTCTTCCCATATAATAATTTAATATAGTAATTATTTTTTAATGAAGAAGTTTTAAAAGATGAAGAAATTTTTAACACATGTTTAATTAAAGATGCTCAAACATATACTGTTCTTAGATATAAATTAAAATTAATTCCACAATACGGAACAAAAGAAAAAGCATTATTCTTTTTAGATTTAAATCCAGCAGTTTTTGAGTTTTTGGGAAGTAAATTTCAAGAGGATATTGATATAGCAAAAAAAGCCATTTCTATTAATATCAATAATGTTAAATATTTAAAAAAATCAATTAGTTCAAAAATTTTTAACAATAAGGAATTAAATGAAAAATTATTAACTCATAATTTAGATTATTTTAATAAAATAAATAACAAATTTAGAGATAATGAAGAGTTTTTTACACACTATATCAAACAAAAACCAAGCTTAATTGAATATGCAAGCAAAAGGCTTAAAAATAATAAAGATTTTGTCTCACTTGCATTAACAGCATATAATCTTCTTGAAAATATTCCAGATACATTTAAATCTGACCAAGAAATGATGCAAAAACACATTTCTTCATGCCCTCACTCTATTTATGAAATATCAAAATTTCAAAATGTAAAACCTTTGATTATGAATATACTTCATGATAAACACTATATTTATGAATACTTAAATAATGAGAGAAAAATGGATGATGATTATATTTATGCTGTATTAAATCACAACACTTTCTTTTAAAAAACAGATGACCCTTTACATCCATATCAACAAGCTAGTATCTTTCAGATATTGCCCAAAATTTTACAAGAAAATATAATTAAAGAATATATCACCGAAGGATATGATATTAATCAAGAATTTGATACAAAAATATTATCTTATTCTAGAAATAAATATACAAATCTTTATTTGAGAAAAAATTTGAATAAAAAACTAGAAATTGTAGAGACAAAAAAAATTAAAATTTAATTAAATTTGGTTAAGATTATTGACGTTTAAAGTTGGCATAGAATTTCCCCTTATATTTAATAACGAAGATTTAATGCTTTCATGATTTGGTATTTTTGTTATAGATTCTTGGATTCCAATGATTGATTCATTAAATTGAGGAAAATCTTCTTTCAATTTTTCAGCCAATATAATTCTTGATTTTTGTAAAACCTCATTTGGAAAACTATCTTTAGAGTCTGAACCCAACCTAGCTAAAATCAATAACCCTCCAAGCACACCACCAACAACAGCAATATCTGGAAGCACAGTGCTTACTAATCCAACTACTGCAACAATACCAACGGCTAAGAAGGCAGCGAATTTTTTCATTCCACTTAAAGTCAATCCTGTTTTTTCAATTTATCTATGTATTTAGCTTCATTTTCTTCTGTAACTAAATTTATAAACCCAGTTATTTCAATTCTTCCTTCTAATTGATTAACTTTTAATCCAATAGCTTGAAGATTAGAAACAATTTTTTCTTTATCTAAACCTAAATCTTCATTTGAAACTTCAGACCTTGCTGTATCTGAAAGTGTAGTGTGACTAGTCCCACCCATACTTGAAGATGTTCTTGCTATTGAAACCCTATAGTTTTTTTGAATTTTTTCAATTAGTTCAATATTTTAATAATCTATTCCAATGAAAAACAGATGACCAGCAACCACATACCAATGAATGCCTGTTTTTTTTGATACGGTTGATATTACTGTAGTAGTTTTAACCTGGAATATATGGGTAATTATCTCTGATAATTTTTTGCAGTATTAGTTACAATTTTTTCACATATAAGAATATTAAAAAATTAATTATACTTATAGTTTCCCAAAACATAAACCAGCTAAAATCTTCATGTCTTCATTTTGTTTTTCTTCATTTTTTAGTTTTTTTAAAAAAACATTATATTTTTAAAATATTTGGTGCGACCAGAGGGGTTCGAACCCTCGACCCAAGGATTATGAGTCCTTTGCTCTAACCAACTGAGCTACAGTCGCATAAGATTTTACCTTTCTGTAAGTGACCTAATTTACATTATTATACAACAAAATTAACCTTTTTTTAATAGTTTCACATTTAAATATAATTGAAACAACCAGGATACTTCTCCTGAGTTTCTTACATAGAAAAAGTACCTTGAAAAATCAAGATGCTTTTGAATGATTACTTTTGGATGAAGCCTAGGAAAATGCCTGTGAGGCCATTTTGCCACTGTTCATAGTGATACTGGTGCAAGTTGAAACCACCCACGGTTTCTATCAACATTCTTCTACGTCAGGTAACATTATTTACCATGACTCTATTATACATCAATTAATATTGAACTTTATTAATCTTTAAAAAAATTATAACAAAGGTAGGATTCGAACCTACAATTACCAGCGGTTTACGGGGAAGATTTTGGTGTCCTTCTCTAAGATAAATCCCCTAACCACATGTGTCTACCAGTTTTGTCACTATGAAATAATTTCTTTTAAATTTGGTGCCTAAGGACGGAATCGAACCGTCACGGATTTCTCCGGGGGATTTTGAATCCCCTGCGTCTACCAATTTCACCACTCAGGCTTTCACATTAATACAAAAACTAAACTATCAGTGAGATTCGAACTCACGACATTTACCAACAAAAGTCTACCAACTAGCCCACGATGTTTAGTTAACTGTTTGGTGCAGTCTTTTTTATATTAAAGATATTATAACACTAAAATAAATCAAAACTTTACAAATTTTTATTTATTTCTTATTTGGAGCGGAATATCAGAATCGAACTGATGACAACAGTTTGGAAAACTGTAGTTTTGCCATTAAACTAATCCCGCAAAAAATTTTACACATTGAAGAACTTCCATTCTTGCATTTAAACGGCGTGTCACCGTAACCATTTGTCTCGCCAGAGTTACTTTAAGATTATTGCCTTAAAGACTTATCATTAGGAATCGAACCTAACTCCCTTCACAACAGCCCTCGGTTAACGAGATGGTTTTAATCCATCCTTTAGAAAAACTCTAGTCTTTCTAAAAGACAATTATTTGGAGCGGGGTAGAAAGAATCGAACTTCTATAAAAGCTTTGATGGCTACGTAATACCATTATACGAACCCCGCAAAAAATTAATCCATAGAGTCATCAGGATTATCTCTGTCTCTTACTCAAGATTATCTGAGACAGTTTGATTGAATATCTAGTCAATCCTTCTAGTAATTCTGTTTTATCAGAATCTTATTTCTGGTCCGGCATGGAGGAATCGAACCACCATATAGACTTTAGAAGAGTCTTGTCCTATCCGTTGAACGAATGCCGGAATATTTTTATCATATTTAAATACATTAAGTTTTTAATCTGAAACTCTGCAATCCTTGTTCAGCTTCAATTTAACTTTAACCTGGGGGCAAGCTAATGTATTTAAATATGGTGCGAGAGGCGGGATTCGAACCCGCAAGCCTTTCGGCGGGAGATTTTAAGTCTCCTGTGTATACCGTTCCACCACACTCGCTTTATTTACCATAATACTATTATAACATTAATTTATCTCTAATTTATTTAGATTAACTTTATTTATTAAATTAATCTAAATAAATTTGGAGCGGAATATCAGAATCGAACTGATGACAACAGTTTGGAAAACTGTTGTTTTGCCATTAAACTAATCCCGCAAATTTGTTAATCCATAGAGTTATCAGGATTATTTCTGTCTCTTACTCAAGATTACCTAAGACAGTTTGATTGAATATCTAGTCAATCCACCTAGTAATTCTGTTTTCTCAGAATCTTCATTTCTGGTCGGTCTAGCAGGAATCGAACCCACATTCATTGCTTAGAAGGCAACTGCACTATCCGTTGTACTATAGACCGATAATTTATCATATTTAATAACACTATTATTAGTAGTAGTATTAAATATGGTGCCTTGGGCCGGAATCGAACCGGCATGGAGTTTCCTCCGAGAGATTTTAAGTCTCTTGTGTCTACCTATTTCACCACCAAGGCTAATTGATGGTGCGACGTGCTGGACTCGAACCAGCGACCCAAGGATTATGAGTCCTTTGCTCTAACCAACTGAGCTAACGTCGCATTCATTTTTGTTAGGCTACTTTCGTTTCCTACCATGTCTGTATTATATATCAATTTTTTGATTTTGTACAGAATTTTTTAAAATCTTTTTGTATTTTTTGTTTTAATATCAATAACTTAATACGATATTTTAACCTAATACTTTAAGTTTATTTTTATATTCTAAATTTTAAAAGAGCAAAAAAAAGACAGCCTATTTAGACTGTCTTTTGTTTATTCTTGGTTACTTACTTATTTAACCCTTACGAAACACAAACAAAAGACTGTCCAGGAGATAATATTCTTATCCCTCTCAATCTTAAGCCTAATAATATAGTTGTGTGTTTCATTTAATTTCTTTTTACTTTTGTAACAATGAATGTATCATATCTCATTTATATTTTTTTGTCAATATTTTTAAAAAAATATTTATAAAAATAAAAATTTGACTTATTTCGATAATTATACAACAATTAATTTATGAATAAACATTAAAAAATTAATTTTCAAATAAGGCTTAAAAAATTTACGGGATTGGCTCGTCTATTGTTTTAAGTTTTTATAGGGAAATTAAAATGTTAAAAAACTCTCTACAACAGTTCATTAAAGAACAATCACCATTTTGTGCTATTTATTTAATTGGTAATAACTGACCAGTTAATTTAGAATTCAAAACATTAGACATTCACAATAATAGATTATTTTATACAAATAAAACAATTAATGATGATTACTTTTTTATAAACAATATTAAATTATTAAACAAAGGTAAGAATGATTTCTTATTTTATATTCATAAAAATATTGCCCAAAAAGAAACATATAAAATTAATTCACAATTAAATCTTATTGTAACAATACCTAGTCTCTATTGGTTTGAATAACTAAAAAAGCAGCAATCGCCGCTTTTTCTTTAAACTAAATTAACCGTTAACCGTCTTAATTATTCAGGAAATATTCCAATATTTTAATATCTCCATATGAGATGCCACTTTCACTATCTATTAGTAGTAAATTTTTATAATTTTTACTAAAAAATCTTTCCATATCATCTAATGCTATCCAAGATTTATTATCTATATTATTCTCTTTACAACACATTAAAATCTCTTCCTCTCTTCCTCCAATACCATATGTTTCTTTAATTATTGGAGTCACTCCTACTATTCTCTTTTGAATGTCTTTTTCAAAAAAAACCTTTAATTTCTCAATCGAATGTTCTTCTCTCCAGGAACTAGAGATAACAATATTAACATTATCTAAAAATGGTCTAATGGCAGAACAAAATAATGGAACATGTTCGAAAAAACCTTTACCATTTATTCCCTCACCATGAAGAACACCATCAAAATCTAAAAATATTGTTTTCATTTAATTAATAGATTAAAACAATATACTAATTCAATAGAGTTGTTTTCTGTATATGGCAAATTAATGTTTCCCATATACATTTCATGGCCAAAAATATTAGTAAATTCCCATAATGGCATTACCACTTCATCTAGAACTTCTGTTTCTTTAGTTTTACCAAATTGTTCTAAATATTTTTTATAAACATCTTTACCATTTTTTGTGAACTTACATTTTATTTGTTGATTTAGATTTACTGTTGTCATATTTCCCCTTTAGTTAATTTTAAGTTATATTGAAATAATTAGACTATTTTATATTCAAAAGCAATAATAGTCAAATTATGGGGTTTTCCATTTTTGCACAAATCTACAGGTCACTTATTGACATATATCAATTATCACAAAATATTAACTGAAGTACAATTGATAATTCTCAACAACAATTCATTTTCATAATATTCCAGATGTTGACTCATATGATAAATAGCAAGATAATAACACACCAAGCTAATGATTATGAATTAATGGTTACACTAAAGATTATTTTTAAATTAAAAAGTCTAATCATTTTATTATTTGAGTTTAAAAGGAATTTATATGTTAATTTCTAAGGCAAAACTTCTATTTTTTTCATTTCAATGTGCAAAAACGAGTTATGAACTGAATAAACTAATGACTCGCAATACTTGTCGGCGTAAAAACCCAAGATTTAATTCTGGACGAAGAGAAATTAACTTGTTGGTTTATTTAAAAAAATTTACTTAGCTCTACCTCTAGTTTTTTATTTTTATTTTTATATAATTAAAATACAAAAGAAATAAAAATGATAATTAAAGAAGAAAAAACTCTAAGCAAGGAAGACCTAATCGCAAGAGGTTGGACTGAAGATTTAATTGCCATATTAAGACCTCATCCTGTAATAATTGATGATTCTATATTTTGGAAATTTAATGATGTCTTGGCAAAAGAAAAATATGTCACATTTAAGAATTTTCAAAGTATTGATGAGTTTAATAAAATACAAACTGAATATCTAGAAAAATTTGAAAAGCAAACTGAAAATGGCATCAACTATGTTGAAAATCTTTCTATAGAGTTAACTAATGATAACTGCTTACTTAGTAACCTGGATAAATATAATCCATTAAAAAATATAGTTCATTTTGTGGATGACTTTGAAGTAAATGAAAATAGCTCTTTTACTTTATTTACTGATGGCTCATTTAAAAAGATTGGAAGAGAATGTTTTTCTAGCAATGCCGGTTGGATAATAAATAATAAAACCAATAAAATTGTGGTTGAATTTTCTAATGTTGAACCAATAATAAAACAAAGGTATGCACATGAAAACACAATGCCAGAATTTGAATTAATTGGTATTCAAGCTGGAGTTAATTTAATTAAAATGTTAGGATTGAAAAACGTTCAATGCTATACAGATACAATTTCTGAAGCTAGCACAATAAGTTTAGCTCTCAATGGCTTTGGTAAAAGTAGACTTAATGAATTACAAGATATTTATAATCCAATAATAAAAATATTAAAAGAATCTAACTCATCTATAGCTTGGATTCCAAGAGAATTTAATACTCATGCTGATGCATTAACAAAAATATCAGGAAATGCCTGGTTTGAAAAATATAAAAAAGATTTTATGAATGTAGATAGTATTAAAAATAATAACTATCAAATTGATAGAACAAAAGAGTTCTTTTTTAATCATGAAAAAATTAAATATTCAAGCACTAAAAAATTAGATAATAATCCAATAGTTTTATATCATGGAACTGAAGAATTTGATTTTATTTTTATGTATCATGCAGATACTAATTCTATTGAATTAATTAAACACGAATCTGTTGACTTTTCACATATTGATGAATCATTACCCAAAGGTGTTAAAAATATTAAACGAAGTCAAAGATCAATTCACAACATACTTAAATTTCTTAAAGAAAACCATGAAGACTATAATCTTTCATTGAAAAATAGCGATGTATCAATATTAAGAAAATTAAGACCTATTGAGCCTCATTTACAAGAAGAATTTTTTGAATTTCATAAATTTCTTGATCAAGCTAACAAAACTATTACCATAACTGATATTGAAGATTCAGTTAGAAAACTTATTAGATCAGAAGTTAAAGCATTAACAAGAATCTATTCACCCCCATCTCCATAAAGAATTTTTATTTTTTCTCTACTAAAATCAAATAACTTTGACCCTTACCACCACGTTTTAAACCAGTATTTTGATTCCTCCCACATGGTGTTGCCCACTCATCTAAAGCCTTAATAAACTCACTATATACAGCATCTCTTTTTTCATTGTTGGAAAAAACCATTGTTCCTGAACGAGACTCTTCTTTGTTTTTTGCTCCAAGTAACCACAATCTTTCTGTTTGAATATTCATTCTACTGCGAGAAATTACCTCATATCCATTACTTGCAATAAACTTAAAATATTCACCATCATCATCTCCACAATATGTTACTTGAAAGAAGTATCAACTGAACCAATCGCTTCACTAGCATTAGCAATTCCAAGGCTTGAAGTAGCAAGAATTACAGACAATAAAATATTTTTAATTTTCATGATTTCCTTTTTTATTAAATAAGAGTATATTACTTTGATGTATTTATTCTAACATGAATTGCATCTAAATAATTCAGTTGCTTGCAAGTATTTTTATTTACTAACAAGTAACATCTTAATCTTGTTCTTTTTCTTTTTTAGTTGAATTTTTTATTTCTTCAATTTCTTTTTTTGAATATTCATAATTCCAACCACCATAATTCCAGGTGCTAAATGTTGCCTTTGATGTTGCAATCATATGATTTGGCATTTCTTTATGTGTTCCAGAAAACCATTCTTCCTCAAAAGCACATGACATTTTTGCAAGCTCATGCTCATAACTTAATTGATAAACCCACCAAGGTAATACATTATTAAAGCTCATTATTAATTCCATTTTTAAAATATAGATATGGCAATCCGTGTTTATAACTTAAATATTCCCAATCACCATTGCAATCACTTCCATCCATAATCCAGATTAATGCTCGTTCACGAGTAATTGCTCCGGTATCTTTGAACATCGCCACTAGCTTTTCAAATTCTTCAATGGCAATCTTTTCCCGATGAACATCTTCTTCATTTGATAGTTCTAATGAAATTAATAAATTGTCCCACTTTTCTTGTTTTTTATCATCATTAGACTCTTTCCATTCACACCAAAAATCAACACTTGGACGAAATCCAAATGCATCTTTATGTAAATCAGAAACAATATTATCATCAAAAGTATAAGTCATAATTATTTTTGTTCGTTGATATATTCTTATTATATCATTAAACTTGAGTTCAATTAATCAAATTTAAAATTTAAGGCAAATATTTGTTTTATATATTTCCACTCTAATTGAAATCTCCAAAAAACTCCTTGTGTTATTGGTTGACGAATAAAATCAAAAGTCTCACTTATATTTTTTGATGGAACAACATTTGTATCAATATCTGTTGATCTGACAAAAAGCTAGAAATTGCTACTGTTGTTTTTATATGACCAACAATTAAAATTAAACTTACTGAAATTGCTATTAATTTAATAATTATTCCATAGTTTTTTTCTTGAATGCTATCAAGCCAAAAACCTAAAACAAACAACAATAACATAAAGAAAAACTCTAATTTCACTAAAAGAATTGAACCCAATAGGACACCTAATTTATAACTTATATTCACAAGCAAACTCCATTAATTTATTAATATTCTATATCTATTACTTAAAACACGATTCAATTAATTTTGCTCATAACCTAAATAATCATTATCATGATTTACACCTATAATTTTTTCTTTTGGCTGCCATGTAAATTGCCTACCTATCGTCATGTGTAGTCTAAAATCTGTGCGTAAATTTAACTCACGACGAATATCAACTAATTCTTTAGAATATACTGTTAAAGACCAAAATCCCAATGTCTTTCCAATTGTCCTGGATTATATCTTACCGTTAATTGTTTATTTTCATACTTTAACCCAACAGGATTTTCACCATTAACCTCTTGTGGTCTAATTACTGTAATATGAGTTCCAAATAATGGAGATTGTAGCTTTAGCCAACCTCCATACTTCTTCTTAATTAACCATTGATAATATTCAGTTAAATTTTCACCAGGTGTATCTAGAATTAAATTTTTTTGTTGATCTTCCCTGGTTAACACAGGTCTGACCTGGACTATAAAGAAGTGTGCCTTGAATTGATAACATATTAATAAGGTTAAAAATTATTTATTTAAACATTCCTCATCTACACCACAAACGTTGGATAACTCTGATAAATCAAAATAAGCTTCGTTGCTTTTTGTTTTTATAACATTTTTTAATGCATCAATAAATTTCATCTTTTTTCATCCACTTATTTATTTCCAGATCTTATCATTTTTTTAACAATTTCAATTTCAGATAACATATCTGATAATTTTGATTTCATTTTTTCATATGTAATATTATCTTCTTCATTACTTTTCCCAGTAACTATCTTAAAGTAAAAACTACTACATAAATTCTTTTGCTTTTCTAATTCTTTTTCCATTAAAATTAATCTATCTTTCAACATATTTCTTCCTTTATTTTATTCAAATTTAATTAAAATAATACTATAATCACTAATAACTTCTAACCATTTTTGATTTCCAAAATCACGACCATATTTACAATTATTGATTTCAACAAGTAAATCTTCAAAATTTTTGATTTCACCTGTATTATCGTATCTACCACGAAATAGACACTTTTCTCCATCATAAGAAATCCACAAAGGACTTTTCATTCCTGTATTCATATCGTACCAGACGATACCAGTACTTTTATCTTTAATCATCGTGATTTCGATTTCATTATCTAAAACATCTACTAACATTTCATCAAACTCTAATTTATTCATTTTAAATCCTTAAGTGTTAATATCCTAGACATTATAACATATTAAGTGTTTCTATTCTTCTTTTTTTGGTTTCCATAATTTTGCAAATTTTAGAACATTTGGTAAATTACTATTTTCAACTGGACAAACAACAGCACAAGACTTACGAGCCTCTAGGGTATTATTTTCATGCCCTAAATGAACATTGGGTAGTTGTGATATCTTATCAAATTCTTTCTGATTAACTCTCACTACACATTTCTTAAATGATTCATTAAACCATCTCTTATACATAGAATCATCTTGAAATTTTATGTGGGCTGATAGTATTGAATGTGCTACTAAAGTTGGTGTCATGTAATCAGGAAATTCATCCAATACTGCTATATAAAGTTTCATATTTTAATTCCAATGTTTTTGTTTCAAATAATATACCATAACATTACAGATAATCAATACAATATTTTTTAGTATTTATAATGATTACAAATAAACTTAGTCATTGGTAGTAATTGAATATCATCTAACGATTCTGCCCTTAACATATGAAGAGCTATTTGAGCATCAACCCAATCTTTACCCACTATTGGTAACATATAGAACTCAATTTCTTCAATATCTTCAAGATACCACATAACATCTGCATGCTTCATTTGGTTATCTGTTAAATCATCAATTCTAATGTAGTTCATATTTTTCCTGTAATTGTATTAATAAAAATTCTTACAAAATATAATTAACGATAGTGGGTTAGTAGATAAAAATCCGGCTTCACATTTAAAGTCGTTCCAAAAACTTTAATGATTTCTCCTTCTACATTTTTCTTTACTTTTGAACTTACCTTTGGCATTTTTGTTGTTTGAATATGCTCATAATTCTTGGATTTTTTAAAAATTTTACCAAAAAAATTATAGTTACCATCCATTCCATCAGAAATAATAGAACAACCATTAATTTCTACAACTTTTTCATCAAAAGCTGAATCATGATATTTATCAAATAAATCATCTTTTTCATCCATAGAATACTTCTGATTTAATGCCAACTCTGAAGTGTTAAATGGTAACATATATCCATAACACAAATATTGATTTACTTGAACACTCATTTTTATCTCCTAGTTTATTTTCTACCGTAATCAGCAGGAATCTCACCCCATTGTTTTGTTTCCCATTTTAAAATTTCACCATCAGATATTAATTGTTGGTTTTCATTTAAAAACTTTTCTGCCTTGCTGATTAAGTCATCTAATTCATGTGTGGCTTTTCCTGTCTGATTAGCTGTTGTATTCGCTTTGCACTTACGACACCAAGCCATTGCTGTGACTGAATCTGTATAAATCTTAATTGGCAAACCTTTATCTTTTAAATATTTAATAGAAAAAACTAAGCCTAAAAATTCAGCAATATTATTTGTTCCACCTTGATATACCTTTGATGAAAAAGCCCTTTCATTACTAGGATGCCACACTGCTTGAAACTCACAATTTAAACCATTAGATGCTCCATCTACAGTTAAAAAACCATCTAGTGGAACATTTTCTTGTTCCATACTTTTTACTTTTGTTATTTCTTCTTTTTTTGTTGAGCTTGAATTTTTACCATAATATCCAGAATTAAACTCAATTAATGCTTGCTCTTTTGTAGGTGAAATTAACTTTTTGTATTGTGCTCCAGCAAATTTTTCTGTTTGCAATTTACAATCATTCCAATTGTCGTATACACCTGTAACTCTACCAACCCAAACACCATAAAATTGTGCCATAATTAACTCACTATAAATAATATAGGGTAAATTATAGCTCATTTTTTATTTTTTGTCACTTAATTTAAAGCAACAGTTATCATGGAAACCCATCATGTATCACACCATCCAAATAGCGACCACATGCTTTTTTACCAATATGAAACATAACTGTATCTACAAATTTACCATCAGGTTTACGACCATCAATTTCAACATAATGAATCTTGTTTTTACGTTCTTCATCCTCATTCAATTCAACATAAGCCCACTCTCCCCATTGTTTAAACAAAAATGGAACTCCGGCCTCATTACATTGATTTCTTAAGCTACGCCCCCAGCTTGGATTAAAGATTTAATAGAAAGCCCCACAAAAATCAACAATATTTCGGCTGTGCTTGTTTATTTAATGGCTTATTTGGAGTCGTTGATGATTTGTTTAAGGAATAATTGATTTTACTTTAATTGAAATAGGCTTAATACTTCCCAATTTCCCCCAAGTTATATCATAGGCATTAAACCCAATATGATAAACATAATTAAAAGCATGTAATCTTTCAACAAAATCCATCGGAACCATACTTTTTGTTTCATTAATAATATATTTCCACAAATCAGGATCTAAATCTTCCCAATCGGCTTCGTTATTTTTTTCATTAGTTAATTTTAAAGAACCAATTTTTGCCGCAAGTCGCAAGATTGCATGTCCTTCATCAACTCCTTTTTCTTCTCCCCAAAATTCTTTAATTGAAGAATTCTTGTTAATTTGTTTCCATACTGTGTGTTTTGAAAAATCAATTGTCATTCCAAGGGTTTTTGCTAGATTGTATTTTGCACTAATATTGGTTAGAGGATTCCACCAATCACTTCCAACTGCACCATTTGGTGCAATCCCACAACTCACTGTGTCATTACTATCTTTCCAATGTTGATATTCTCCTTTTATTCCAGCCGCATTAGCTGCTAGTTCTAAAAGTTCTTTATTAACTTGATTAATCATAATAGCCCTTCCACAAAATTGTGTTGGTTTCTTAATTAGAAATTTAATTTATTCAAAATCTTTTTTCTTATTTCCGTTTGCACGAGATTGATGATGAAAATCTTGTTTTTTATTTTTACGATTTTTACAAATCCCATCATCAAATGCACGATTTTGCTTTTTTGTTTTAACGAATGATTCTGTATAAGATTGGTTCATTTTGTTTAATTACTTTGTTTGTTGCGATAAATCTATTATAGCATCTTTTTTACATAATTTTTCTTCTTAGATTAATTTAGATAGTTTATTTTCTTGATATTTCTCACACTTATTAATATAGTCTAGATTGATTAGTTTAAATCAGCACATTCATCATACTCAAAAAATTCTCTAATTTTATTTCCAGGAGATGTATCGAAATGTTCTATATCAATTTGAATACATTTTTCAATAATTAACATTGCAAAATTTTCCATCATTGCTACGTATCTAGGTCCCAAATCTTCAAATGGTTGTAGTCCTGCGCGGGTTGCAATATCTATAAGTTGTTTATTTACAATATTCTCCAATAATTTATATTATTTATTATTTTTATTTACTTATTTAGTTTTTCTTGATATTTTCTATGTTCTATAATGGCATTCTCTATTTTCCATTTCCCAAGCTCAAGGAATTTTATTGCTTCTTTTTCTGAAGCACCTGTTCTGAGACAAAACTATATTACATTAGCTTTGTTTTTTTCATTAGTTGTTCCTAACTATCACTATGGCTAACTTTAATTTTTAGTTAATATATTGATAAGGCTTATCCCAATTACCAACATTAATTGAAAGATACCAACCAATATCAAAACAATCGCTTTGGATGTCGCTGTTATCATGGTTTCCAAGATTCATTGCTTCTTTCAAATCCATCATAAAATCTAATGCTGTTTCACTATAATTTTCTTTAATTGAAAATTCGTTAACTTGCATGTAAGTTGGCTTAACTTTATTCTTATCATAATATGATTTTGGCTTTTTAATGGCAATATCATACATATTCCCAATTAGATCAATTTTGCCAGATTTGATGTTGCACACAAGTGTTGAATGATTTTTCACACCAATTGTTCCTTTCATTCCGTACTTTTTTAGCACTTCCTTGATAGCAGGAGCAAGTTTTGCCTTAGTTTCTTGTGACATGTATGCCATCATTTTTCCTTGGTGTGTTTCTATGTGTTTATTATACTATACTTTTTTATAGTTTTTATTTATTTCCAATTATCTTTTTAATAGCATCAGGTAGATAGTCTCTCATTTTACTATTTTTTTTGATTTAAAAAATATTTTTTGATATAATTACATTAGCCTAATAAAAAGATAATTACAAATGAATGTTCATTCTAAATTTAATAATAAACTACTAGATTTCCTTAGCCGCAGTAATATAGGAGTTTTATATTTTTTTAAAAATGATACTGAACATTTATTTGTTGGTTCTATATATAGTGAACAATTTAAATCTTTTTTACCTCATCCTGAGTGTTTCAGTATTCAAAATAAATCTAGTGATTTTTTGTTTTCTAACTTAGATATTAATAAATCTTTATTTGAACAAAAAACTAATTCAGGTAAAATTTTCAAACTTGGATTTGAAAATTCATTAATTCAGCCATTTATTAATAGTGTCTTAAATTCAGATGATACTGAAATTAAAGATTATTTAATTGATAATGCTCACCTTATTGGTAGAAAAGATTTATTTTTATATAATGCAGATACGCCTAAGTCTTTAATAAGTATAATGAAAATGAAACATATTGATACTAATGATTCAGGTAATAAAATATATAGAGCAAATGTTCTTAGTCTTCCTTTGTTTAATGTTGTTTTAGCTAAACTTAAATCAACGGATATAGATTTTACTTCTCAGTTGAAATGTTTTTTAACTCCATATATTAATAATTTTAAGAAAGAAGAATATTCTAGTACAATTATTCTTTTAATTAAAGATAAGTTTCCTTTACAAGTTGAAGAGTTTAAAAATTTTTTAAACATAAATAAAAAACCTAATTCTCTTATAAATATAAGCACCTCTCTCGTTTCTATTCAATATTCTAAAAAAGAACTATATAATTTGGCTAAAGTTAATAAAGTTATTAATAAAGACCAATTTTGGAATACTTTTAAATTAGTTGAAACTTTTTTGAATAAAAATAAAAAAGAAATTGGAATTAATTATGTTATTATTAATGGATATAAGGATACTGATGATTCTTTCAATATAATTATTGAAAAAAATGAAAAATTTAAAATTAGTAATTTAATGACCAGTACTTTTTTATTGAAGGTTTACACTTTGTTTTTTGGTCATGAAAAATCATATAAATTAAATAAGTTAGATATAGATAATGGATTGTCTATTTTTAGGTATGTATCACTTAATAGTAATATGGATAACAATAATTCTAATCCTAAGATAATAGTTAAAATTTAAAATTTAAATATTTTATTCTTCAAAGTGTTTTTTTATTACAACCCACACTTTTGATTTTTTTTAAAAGCAAAATTTATATTTTATTTCACTGCTAGAATGTCGGCAAGTATTCTTTTTAACTCATCAATGTTTATTTTTAGCATCTCAATTGTTACATGCCAAGTTTCGTATAGTTTTTGGTATGCATCCATTTCACGAGAAAGTGATTGTTGCATATCACTATAATTTGCAAGGAGAATATTCTTTCCTGCAATTGTGTTTTCAAGATTTGCAATAACCTTATTTAGTGTCATGTTTTCCCTTTGATTTGCCACTATTATAACATAATTAATAGCCTAAATTAGAATTTTTACATTTTTGGCTTATGGAGCTTATCTTTTACTTCTACCTCTAATTGAAAACACTTATCGAAACTTATATTTTGAGATAAATCATATAGTTTACTCATGCCTCTTGGATTGCAGATAACATTTGTTCCTTCTACATTGTAGTTAAATGAACTATGAGTATGACCATGAACCCAATAGTCACAGAACCCCATTAATTCTGGTAAGTTATTTACCCAATATGCACTAGTTAGAACATCTTTAAAATGTTTTGACAATGATTCTATATGTGGTGCAAAATGTGTTACAACAAATTTTGTATTTTCTGTTTCGTTTACCATTAGTTCATATTTAATAAAATTATAACTTTTTATAAATTCAGTTTCCATATCTTTTGGTGTGATTGGAATATAGTTATTTTTTTCTATATCTGGATTCTTCTTATATATAGCATTGAAGTCCACAACATTTGTTTTGCACCAGGTCATAACCTCTTCTTTCCAATTATAACCTCCACCTTCAAAATTACTCCACAGTGTACTTCCAATGAAATGAATTCCTTCTATATCTATGGATTCATTTTGAAGAACATGTATATTGGGAAATTCTTTTGTAATCTCTCTAAGTTTATTTATAACATCACTCATGCACTTACCTTCATATTCATGATTCCCTGGAACATAAATTACAGGCATATTTTCTGGAATATTGTAGTTGAAAAAGTTTGGCAATAAACTAAAGTCTTGGCTTATATCTCCAGCCAAAATTAAAACATCACAAGAAAGTTCTTCTAATTTCATATTAGAGACTTCTAAATGTAAATCACTTAGTATTCCTATTTTCTTTTTCATATTTTACTTTGTTTTATTATAGTGTAACACATTCAGTTATTTATTCCATACTTATGTTATATGTTATATAAAGTAGAAAACTGTTCATTTATTTTCTCTAATTTTGGTAATATTATACTTTTACTAAAACCATCGTTTGGATTTTTATTATAATAGTTACAATCTGATTCTGGTGCAATCTTAAAAGTTTTTTGGTCTGCGATGTATTTTATTAATTTTGTCGTTACATCTGATTCAAATAATTTTTCTTTATTTACTTCCTTTATTTTTTCTTCAGCTATAGTTTTTTGCTTATCTGTTTCATAAATTATTGATGAACGATGATAATAAGAAAAGCAATCTTTCTTTATCCAACTGTTCATTGTTGGATTATGTATGCTATAGAATATATTCAATATTTCTAATAAGCTTATTCCATCTTCATATTCTAATTTTACTGATTCTATTTTGTCTTCATCTCTAAATTTGAAATCATAATTGTGTAAATGGTAATAACCACTCTCTACACTTAATATTCCATTTATTTTTTGATAGACTGCCTCTAAAGACCAAAAGCATGTCCCACTCAATATTATTTGTTCTTTCATTTTATCCTCATATATTTTTTTAATTTTAATCTCTTTATTAATTTTGTCAAAAAATTATTTATCTTTTTTTATTTTTTTATTCTTGACAGCAATTTAATATGGGCTTATAATTCAGTTCCAATTAACTTTTAAAGGATTCTTTCATGGCAACAAAGCAAAAAACCGCAGTAGCTTCTCCAACTAAATCTACAGGAAATACTATTAATCGCTTTCGTCGTAATGCGGCTACTCGTAAGTGTTTACCAAAACAATTTAAGGTTCTTTTTGCTGGTGCATCTCGACCTGAGTTTAAGGCTATGTTCCTTGCATGGCAAGATGGTCGCAAGAAAGTTAAAGCTACTGATTAATTTTAATTTTCCTAGATTTTAAAATCTAGGTCTAGTAATTAAACAAAAAATAAGTAATGGATTTATTCTGTTACTTATTTTTTGTTGCTTTAAATTTCATTTAAAAATTTACATAGAAATTAATACCTATTATCTAAACATTTAATTTAATTTTGATACTTTTATTTCATTTCCTAATTTTTATTAGCAATCTTTTTTAAAAATATTGTTTATATATTCCTCAAGTATAAGAATATTTAATTCACTTTCATAAAGAATAAATATTTCTACCTAATGCAAAAAACATATAGGATTATAATTAACATTTCATCCTTAAAGTATTAGTTAATTTGTCTGTGTATATACAAAAAAAATATTTATCTAATTTTGTCTCATAAATCTCGGCATTTTAACCTTATTATTTATGCATATCCTCTGTATATATACATTCTTCTTTTTTACAAAAAAAATCTATAATTAAGGAAAGAAATATCTTTATTTTCCTTGCTTTTATTGCTGTATATATACATTTTATTTGCTTTACATATCTACTATCTTTATGTGACAATGTTTTATATGCCATGGCTATGGTAAATTCTAATTATCAAATCATCTATTAACTATTTACTCATTATATCCTAGAGCTATATCATATAATAAGAACTTTATTACCTGCTTTTAATGAATAATGTCTAATGTAAATTAGAATTTTAAAAACAAATTTTAACAGACATTAATTTAAAACTTTTCACTCTAACTACATAAGACTATCTTAATACTCTATATGTAGTCACATCAATTGCCTTTCATAATTTTCAACTAAATGTAAAGATTACATGTTAATGTTTACTTATTACACTATGAAAACATAACACCCACACCTAACTACTGATATGTGTTATAATTTTAACAACTCAACAAATTAATTATTAAAATAATGTGTTTTAATGTTATAATATTTTACCAGGTTAACCAAACTTTAATAAAGTAATAGTTTTATTTTTTTAAATAAATTTATCTAACTATATAAAAGTCCATGTGTCCACCCATCTAAGATAAGTTATATTACCAACACACTATATTATAGAAAGGCGCCATAGAAACAATATAAGGCCAATTAGTGACGATTAAAATAATAATTAATGGCATGGTAGCCAAATCATAAATAACGGCTCATTTGTTGAAAATTCTAATTTACACTAGATAATTAATTGAATTTTAAAATTTAAAACTCAACATATTATTACAGATATAATTTTTAAATACTAATTTTATTTTTTCTGTATTCATTATTATAATTTATCTTTATTTCAAAATCTGACAACAATACATCTTTTGATGATATTGGCACAACCTTATTTATTTTTTTCAAATTAAACAAAACAAAAACTATCTCATCTCTTCCTGAAAAGTTAGTTACAACACCATAATCAACATTATTTTCAACCAAAAACTCATTAAGCTTTAAAACATTTTTACCTTTTATTGCATCATAATTAAACAATAAATTCAAAACAACTTCTGCTCCAACCTTATCTAACAAATTTAATCTTTTCATATTATTATGAATATCTTTAATTACATCATTTTGTTTTTTCCTTATAGCATAATCCTTAACAAAACTTAACACACTATCTAAATTTATATAAATATTTTTTATATCATTACCTAACTCAAATTCAACATTATATGTTTTACCACCACCCTTAGCATATTGTTTTGCTGTCTCATAATGTGTTGTCAAATACAAACCAGGACCATGTTCCCATCTTCCCTTTGTTGGCATTTTAGCTTTTCTATACTCAAATTCTAAATCTCTTCCCCCATGCCACAATACTAATTTTTGTTTATTAATTATATTCATATATTTATTCCATACTTTATTCTTTTAATTTATCACATTAAAATTAAAAATCAAGATCCTATTGATATTTTAATGTTTTTTATGTAACTTAGTTAATAAACAACAAAGGAACAAACTGTATGAACAAAATAATTAAACCACTTATTCTTGTAATAATATTAACCCTTAACTCTATTAATTCTTTTTCCCAAGATAAAAAAAATTCTCTTGTTAATTCCCCTGAACAATCTCAAAAAAATATAGAAATTAAATTTTCTTATGAACAAATTGCAAAACTAGATGATTATTTACTTCATGGCCAATATCAAGAATTTTTCAATTTAATTCAAAACACACAAGTTTCAAAAAAGAATTATTTAGATTATCTACTATCAAAACAAAATGAAGGCCACATACCACTATATTGGTTAATATCTGATTATTATGCAAAAGAAAATAATCAACAAGAGACACACAAATGGTTTTATATTTCATTAATAATGACACAACAAGACTCATATTTATGCTCAGACTTAACTGCTAGAAATGCACCAAGAATATTAATGAAATCTTTTTCAACCAGTGTGGATGTTACAAGAGTCTCTCCACAATTAATTGATTCATCTATGAAAGAAGTTATTTATTTTATTAATAATTTAAAGGAAAGAATAGATCCAATATGGGTTTGTTATTATGGTAACAATGGTGTTTTAACTGGAAATAATGTCCTAATTCCAAGGTCACAATGGTCTAATGAAAGAAAGAATGTTTTTAATAGATTTACTTCTAAATTCCCAAAATAATATTACACTAAAATTACAACCAAAATCACATACTAAAAACATGTGATTTTTTTGTTTTAAAAGTTTTTTCCTGAAACAAATTAACAAATCACCATATTTAATAAAAAATAATATAATCTTCTTGACTTTATTAATAAATTATCTTTTTTATAAAAATAGTTGTAAAAACTCAAAACTAGAAATAACCCCGTTACTATATATAAAAAAAACGTTTGAGTAACATCGTTAATTTTTATATAATGAAATTATTTACATTTAAAAAACTACAATTTAAAACAGATGAAAATTATGAAAAGTGTTACCTAAGTGTTACTCCTACTCCATGTAAAAACCAATCAATCAAAAATATAGCCAATATAACATCGTTATTTAACATTTTATTTTTTATAAACCCTTACAGAATTAAACAAACTAATACCTTTATTTAGTTCAATATCTATATAAATATGCAAATATTATTTTTTTTATATAGAATAAAAAAACAAAAACAATATAATAACTTTTATAAATAACCAGGTAAAAATAAAGAATAAAATAACTTATTGATTTTTATAATAAAATAGAATATGCTTAAAACAATTCAACATAAAATATAAAAAAATGAGTAAAACAATAAATCCAAAATCAATTATATTTGAAAGCAAAACAAGTATTTTAATATTTTCAATACCAATTTTCGTTTTTATTTCAATGATTATTTATGCCACAGAAAACAAAACTATTAGTAATTTCATTTTAGTAATCTTGATTTCTTCTATTCCATTTATTCATTCATTTTTAAATTATTATCAAAAAAAAATAATGATAACTGGAAATTCAATACACATCTATGTCAGAGGAAACAGTGTTTTATCATGGAAACTACTTTCTGAATTTAACATTATTAATGTAAAAAAAAACATAATATCTTCCTTATTTAATTTTGGGACTCTAATTATTGTTAACAATAAAAATGAGATGTATACCTATTATTTCCTTAAAAACCCAGAAGAAGTTAAAAATCAGATAATGTTTAGATATGAAAAATTAGCTAAAAAAATTGACCCAAACTTTATTCCAGAATATACAATAAGCAAGAACAATACTGATAAAAAAACAAAACTAGACACTCTAGACTAATAAAATATAAAGAAAAAATAAATGGCAAACAATATAAATATACTTCTCCTAGATGATGAAATTTTAGCTCTATCTTATTTAAAAGATACCATTTCTGATGTAATAAATAATAATAAAACATTATTTGGTAGCACTATTTATTCAACAACCAATCAAACAGAATTTTGGGATATACTAGCAAAAACCTTACCTAAAATAATATTTTTAGATATTCAAATGCCAAGAAAGACTGGAATAGAAATTGCTGAAGAAATTCATAGAAAAAAAGAAAATATTGGATATAAAAATCAAAATTTCCCAATAATTATTTTTACAACAGCTTATGACACATATGGTTATCAAGCTTTTAAAGTTAATGCATTTGATTACATACTTAAACCAATAGACGAGGATAATGTCTTAAAAGTCTTTAATAAAATTCTAGATACCTATGATTCTTTCTTAAGAACAGATAAAGAAACAATAACTGTTCATTCTAGTGGAATTGATATAGAGATTCCATTAAATGACATTTTATACTTCAAAGCTGACATGAAATATATTGCTGTAATAACAGAAAAAAAAGAATTTTTAATAAATACAACACTTTTAATTTTAGAGGAAAAATATTCACAATTTGTAAAGATTCATAGAGCATACCTAGTTAACCCTCTTTATTTTTCAAAATTTTACAAACGTGATAACCATTGGTTTTTATCAATTAAAAACCATGAGCAATCACTTCCTGTATCAAGAAGACAAAAGTTAGAAATTGAAAAAAAAATTGATTATAAGCTAATAATTTAGTTTAGAAGTTAAAATTATCTACCATTATTTTAAAAAATATGTTAGAATCTCAAAATGTTCTATTATTTAAATTAAAAATGTATAATCAAAACACCTCTCAAGAACCACCAAATTCTGAAAATAGGATTGGTCGTAAATATAAGCTTTTATTTATTAATAATAAACCTTTTGTTGATGAAAAACAAGAACTTTTTCAAATGAAATTGCCACGCAAATACAATGTAATTTTCATTAGTGATGACTTTACCCCTCTATCTTTTATCATTAAGATTCTTGAAGTTATATTCAATAAGAGCCTTATTGAAGCTGAAGTTTTAATTCAAAATCTTCATAATGATGGTAAGGCAATTGTTGGCACTTATATATTAGAGGTTGCTCAAACCAAACAAGCACAAACTTTATTTAATGCACAAAAAAGGAATTTTCCATTAACTGTAGAACTAATTCCAGAAGAGCTACAAGATTAAATCTTAGTTATTATAAATAATTAATTAAACTTTATTTGATTTATTTTTAATTAAACTATTTGTTTGTAATAATGAACTTAAGTTATTATAATTCACTTTAATTTCTGTATTCTTTATAACACACTTCAATTTATCAATAGCTTCAGCATCTATATTTGATATATTAAGTTTATTAAAATCAATTGAATTTTTATTTAAATTTTCAAAAAATCCAACAATTCCTGTATAAAAGTTTTTTTCTAAAGATTTCAATATCCCTTTATTAAGAGAAACCTTCCCCTTACCTATTGCACCATCAAAAAAATATTTTTCATTAAAATCTACAAATTTATTTTTCAAATGTTTTGATGTCATATCTATAACAAAATTTTGAAAAGATACTCCCTTTGATTGTTCCAATAATAAATCAACATTACTAAACAATTCATTAATAGCATTAATATCTAATTCATAATCAACAATATTTATTGCAGGTATATTTTCATCATTAAAAACAATTTCACACCTATTATTTTCATCTTTATAAAATTCAAAAACATATGAAAATGAAATCTCTTTTATTGTAAATGAGTTATTTAATACTGGAATTAAAAAACCAAAAGCACATGAATAATCATTAAAGTATTCTTCTTTTGATGCAGAATCAAATGCAGATAAATCAATTTTGTTTGATTCTTTTATTTGAAAATAAAAGTTATTTTCAAATTTTTCTATATCTATATGTATTAATTGCTGTTTTATTTTCTTCATATAAAAAGCCATTATAGAAATGGCTAATGATTTATTTTCACTTTTAACTTACCAAATTAAAACAAATTATAAATTAAAAAATAACTTAATTTTCTTCTTTTGGCGGTGCTGTCTTTTTAGCCAAAATCTCTAATACCGCTACTAATCTAGCTCTTTCCCCATTATATTTTTTCTCTCTCTCAATATACATTTCTTTATTTTTATTTAAATTTATATTTGTTTTATCAATGCTTTCACTTATTTTAGAATATTCAGAAGATACATTATCTTTATTTTTTGGATTAGCTTTAATATCTTTGTCCATTTGATCTCTTTGTTCCTTTAATGCAGAAACAATATTAATATCATTTTGAATAGCTCTATCAATTTGGTCTAGCTCATATTTTTTAATTCTATCTAACTCATCAGTATTTGAATATGTATTTAATAAGAACTGATCTTTTTTAATCTGTTCTTCTTCTTTTTCTTTACCTTTTGATATAACAAGTCTTTCCTCATCAGTTAATTTTTGGGCTTCTTTTGTTGCTTCTAAATCAGATAAGTTTTTTAATACACCTGTTTTTTTAGATAAAATACCAACTTCTGTCTTCTTATTAGATGGGAATTTATCAGTATAAATTAAATTTCCACTCTTATCTTTATATCTATATATTTCACTTGTTTGAGAATTAGCCCAACTAGATAAAAACATAACTGAAGTTAACATAACTATTTTAATATTTTCTTTTTTCATTTTTATATCCTTTATTTGAAAGATAAACTTTTAAACTAGCATAGTCAATAGTTTATTATTTGGGATTGATTAATTTAATTTTATTTGTGATTGTTTGTGTTATAACTATTAACCAAGCTGTTATTAAGCATATTTCACCTAGAAAGATAATTGCATCTGCCACATTAACTATTGGAACCGTATCCTCAAATATATTAATTCTTATAAAATCTATTACTCCATCTGGTCTGAATGTTCTATCAAAAACATTTCCAAAGATACCACCCATAATTAAAAACAAACCTGTTTTTGAAAATTCTGCCGGCCATGTTTTCAATTTAAGTGCTGGTTGATTTGTAACCCAAACAATACCCAATGCCAAAATTAAAGCAAAAACTCCATAAATCAATCTAAATTTCCACTGTGAATCTAGTGCCCAACTAGATGACTCATACACATTATAATTTAACATTATATAAGAATCATTAAATATTCTATGAAAACTTATAATTTTATTCATTACAATTTCATCATCAATATTAAGTGTGTTAAGTGCCCAAATTTTTGTTATTTGGTCAATTAGAAAAATCAAAAAAGAGCTTATCCAAAGCAAATAGTTATTTCCAAATTTTATCATTTTGTTATTTTCATTTTTATTATTATTAAAAAGAGTTAATAATAAAAATTAAAATTGTCAATTTATTAAAAATTTCTTGCCAAAACTAATAATATATATATGATATACAATTGAATAACTTTTTAGGGCTAAGATTCATGATCTCTCACTATGCAACAGTATTAACCTCTTTTTTTGGAACATCATTTAAGGACATACTATATACATTTATTACATTACTATTTTTTATTTGTTTTTATGCTATTATTTTTTTCATAATAAAAAAACAAGACCTATCATTTGAAAAGAAACATAAAAGGTCTATTACATTAAGAAATGTAATTTTTTTACTGTATATCATATCAGTTCTTTTTATTTGGAGTGGTGAGATTAAAACTTTTATAATCTCTACAGCCGCACTTGCAGCAGCATTTTTAATTGTTTTTAAGGAATTTCTTTTAGGAATACTTGGAACACTAATTACAAATAAAACATTTTATGTAGGAGACTATATTGAATATGCTCAAATTAGTGGTAAGATTGTAGACAAAAACTTTTCCCATACACGAGTTCTTATTACCGGACCATATCCAAATAAAGAACTTGTCTTTCCAAACATGCACTATATTACTAATCAAATAGTAAACTTATCTAAACTTGGTAAGTTCCAGGTTTACTCTATATCTATTGCTGTTGATAACCTTGAGAATATTTTACCGTATTCTAATCAAATGCTATTAATAGCTGAAAAACACATAGAATCACACAAAATTAAATTAACATCCTATTTTTATGATAAAAAGAAAGATGATTTCTTTTTTGAAATACCAAATATAACCCCAAAAGTTACTTTTGATATAAATGATAGTAAAAAACTAACATTTACAATTCACTTTCTATCTCATCCTTTAGATAGAGAAGACCTAGAGGCTAAAATACTATATGATTACTTGAGTTATATTTCTTTATCTAAAAAAGGAGCAACAGAAAATGAAGATTAAAAATTGTCCATTTCTTATTGATGAATCTAATTTAAATTTAGCTTTTTTTGTTGATCCTAGCAAATATAATATCAAATACTTAAACAATCAACACTTAACCTATAAAGTAAACTATGCAAATAGTACCGTCACTATTTATACAGAGGATTTAAGTTATGAACCTATTGAGTTTATTGAACTTGATAGAAAAGCTGTTTATTTTGCCTATAAAACAGAAACACTTTTAATATTTTCTGGTAAAAAAAGCAATAAAAGATTAAATTTAATTAATGTATATGAGGCAATTCTAGATACTTAAAGTTTTTTTAATATTTGAGGCTGACTTTTGTAACAAATCTGCCTTTATGCTTTCATATTCGCTGTAAATTGTCAGTTTTTCTTCCCATGACTGCTTTTGTTCTACAGTTATTGTTGAATCGTTTACTATTTGAGCTAAAATTTCTACCCATTTTGATCTCCATAACTCCATTTTCTTTTTATCATTCCATTCTCTATTTTTATTTACAAAACGACCATCTTCATAGTCTCTTAATGTACACATTAAAAATCCTGTATAATCTAAAGATGTTTCACTATTATCATCTTGCACTGGAGTATCAACTGTTTTTAGTTTTTCTAATATAGATAGCTTATTGAGGTTTTTCTGCCTCGAATGTATAGAGCAGTCAGCAATCATACCCTCCTTTAATAAATGCTCTGCAAAGCCGTTTAAAGCAGTTACAGCATCTATTTGACTTAGGAAGGAAGGAATGGAAATTTCAAATAGTCTAGAAAATTGGGCATCATCTCTTTTTTCACGATTAAATACATTTTGCCATAAAATATTTCTTGCATTAGACATTGTATCTTTTTTTGGAGGTGCTCTAAACTTCAAATAATCAGGAAGGTCATTATATTTAGCACTATCCTTATCTGGGGTTCCTATTTTATTCCAAATCACATCATCTTTTGTATTGCTTGTATAGTTTTTAGATTTAGACATATCATATTGATCTTCTCCTGAATAATATGATATGGCTTCTAATGGGTGTGAATTTTTTCTATTAAGAATAGACACCTTATATAAATACTGCTTTGACATAAATAATCTCCAATTTATATACATATTTTACAATATATTTTGCATATATACAAATTTTTTTAAATTTATTTAATTCCCCTTTAAAAACAACTAGTTATGCTTGTTTGTTAAAAATAGAATTAGACATATGATACAATAATATGCCTATTTCCATCAATTTTCTTATGTATATATACAAAAAATATAAAAATTGCTATTTTTTGGTTTTTTTGAACAAAATAAATTACTTATCTCTATTCTTTATTATGTTCAATTCTTGATTTAATTTTGTGTATACACAAAATTTACAAAAACAACTATTTTTTTGATTTTTTTGAGCAAAATCAATAACTTGTAATTATTTTAGGTTGACAGTTTTTTGATTTTTTTTGTATATATACAAAAAATATAAATATGAAAAATAATCATATTTATTTAGGTATTTAACTTAAGTTATTTAAGTGTTTACAGCTTAATTTTAAAATTATCTATAAAAAAATAAATCCTCGTGATTTATTCCGAGGATTTAAAATATTTAAAATAACCTTAAATAGTATATGTTGATTCTTTTTTAGCCATTAACTCAGTAATATTATTTTCAATATTTTCTTTTAATGCTCTCATTGGTGGGGAATCTCCCAATGCTACACCATAGCCTTTAGTTATTCCAAACTTGTTAATCCAAACAACCTTCCCTTGAATTGGAATTTTCTGTTTGCTATCTAGCATGGAGAAAACAATAAATATTTTTTGGCCTGGAGAAATTTTATTTGCAGTAACCTCTTCATTAAAATGGATAAATAAAGCACCACCACTAATAAATGGCATATAACTTCTATATAAATCTTTTTTATCATTTATAATCACAGTTTGTGGTCTTATTGATATTGGTGGTGTTATTTGTTCACTCATAAATTTCCTTAAACTGAAAAGCTACTTCTTTTATTAGTATTTTTGTAATTTTTATTACCCTTTCTAGAAGGTAACTCAGGAAACACTATATTGTCAACATCTTTCTTAAATATTTCTTTAACCCAATCATTTCCAAACTCTTGACTTAATGTATCAATTAATTTTTGGTCAGTTTTTATATTGAAAGATTTAACCTTTTTATTACGACGACCACTTTCACCATCAATACATAGTATTGCAGTAATATCTGACTCATTAAAGTTAGCAGCATATGGTTCGCAAATTTTACAAAAACTTTCAATTTTTGAAGGAGTATTTTCAGTTCCAACAAATATTTTACTAGTAATCATTTGTTTTGTTTGTTCAAAATTAAAACCTTGACTAGCACTTACTCTTAATGAATCATTACCATTATCCCATTGTAATCTCAATCTTAATGAAACGAAAGCATCATTTCTTAACCACTCTTTATTATCATTTAAGAAATCAGCAAACATTGATATTTCAGTTGTTGTTGTTCCATCTGTAATTCTTACAAAAGCCCCCTTTTTGCTTTTCCACCATTTAATTTCTTCTATTAAAGCACCAACATAAACTTCTTTTGCTCCTGCTTCATATTGATCTTTAAGATCTGCAAGTGGAGTTGCCACATCAAAACCATCTAATAATACTGTATAATAAGTGCTATATGGATTTGAGCTATAAAAGTATCCCATTACAGCTTTTTCATTTTTTATTAAAGTCAACTCATCCCACTTTTGAGTTTCAACAAGTGATGGTTTAATTACTTCTACAACCTTTTTAGCACGTTTTTTCTTTTTTACAGGAGCATCATCAAAAAGAGAATCACCAAGAACAGACACATTTTCCATTTGTTTTTTTCTAAACTTAGCTACATAATCTAGTCCTGAAGCAATTCCTTCAAATAATTGAGCACGGTTATCATTTAGACTATCTAAAACACCAGCTTTTACTAATGCTTCCATTACTCTTTTATTTACATTACCACGACCTGCTCTTTCTAAAAAGTTATAGAAATCAGTATAAGGACCATTTTTTAATCTTTCTTTTTCTATTGCTAAAGCTGCCTTTTCCCCAACACCTTTAATTGCTCCTAAACCATAACGAATTTCACCATCATTTTCTACAACGAATGTATATTTGGAGGAATTTATATCAGGTGGTAATAAAGTTATGTCATTATTTTTAGCATCTTTGGCTAAAATAGCAATTTTATCAGTATCTAAAGTTCCAATATGTGAATTTAAAGTAGCAGTTAAAAACTGATCTGGATAATATGTTTTTAAATACGCAGTTTGATATGCTAAATAAGAATAAGCAGCAGCATGTGACTTATTAAAACCATAACCAGAGAATTTTTCCATCAAATCAAATATTCCTGTTGCAGTTTTTTCATCGACATTATTTTTTAAGGCACCTTTAATAAAGATATCACGCTGTTTTTCCATTTCTTCTGGCTTCTTTTTACCCATAGCTCTTCTAAGCAAGTCAGCATTACCAAGAGAAAATCCTGCAATTATTTGAGCGCATTGCATAACCTGTTCTTGATAAATCATATAGCCATAAGTTTCTTTTAACATTTCACGAAGACTTGGATGTGGATAATCTCGTTGATCTTCTGGTCTATTTTTTGACTCTAACCAATCTGGAATAATATCCATTGGACCAGGACGATATAGAGCATTAATTGCTATTAAATCTGCTAATTTTTCAGGATTCGCCTTTTGAAGAACAGCAGTCATACCACTACCCTCAAATTGGAAAATACCTGTTGTATTACCATTTGCGAAGATGCTCTTATAAACATTTGCATCATTTAAATCTATTTTTTTCAAATTTAAAGCAGGTTCTCCCCTTTCTTCAAGACGCACATTAATTAAATCAACCGCTTCTTTAATCGTTGTTAAATTTCTTAATCCTAGAAAGTCAAACTTTACCAAACCAGCAGTTTCAACATCATCTTTTGCAAACTGACTAGATGGTGCAGAACCAGCACTTAATGTATATAATGGAGTAAACTCTGTTAATTTTGTTGGTGCAATAACAACTCCAGCAGCATGAGTTCCAACTTGTTTTGTAATTCCTTCAAGCTTCAAGGCAATATCAATAAGTTTCTTAACATCAGGTTCATTATTATAACGACTTTGTAACTTTTCATCTGGTTGAATTTCATACTCTTCACCTTTTTTGTCTTTTTTCCCAAAAATAAATTCTTTTAATGTGATTGGTTTTGCGGCATTTATGTTAATCATTTTTGCTAATGTATCAACGAAATCATAACTATAAGCTAATGCACGACCAACATCTCTCACAACAGCTTTAGCTGCCATTGTTCCAAATGTTCCAATTTGTGAAACTGCGTCTTCACCATATTTTTCTCTAACATATTCGTACACTTCATTTCTTCTTGATTGGCAAAAGTCAATATCAAAGTCAGGCATACTTACACGATCAGGGTTTAAAAAACGCTCAAACAATAAATTATAAGGTAATGGGTCAAGATCTGTAATTTTCATTGCATAAGCCACCAAAGAACCTGCACCAGAACCTCTTCCTGGACCAACAGGAATATCCTGCTCTTTTGCCCATGTAATAAAATCAGAAACAATTAAGAAGTAACCAGGAAAACCCATTTTTTTAATAATTTCAACTTCAACATTTAAGCGGTCTTCATATTCTTTATGAACAGCCTCTCTCTTATTCACATCTGGGAAATCATCCTCTAGTCTTTCAACCAATCCTTTTCTAGCTATATTCGTAAAATATGTATTTACATCTTCACCATTTGGAGTAGGAAAATGAGGAAGTTGTGGTTGATGTAGTACAATTTCAATATTACACTTTTTAGCTATTGCAACCGTATTTGATAATGCCTGAGGTATATCTTCAAATAACAACTCCATTTCTTCTTGAGTTTTAAAATACATATCTTTATTGAATAACTTTTTACGCTTCAAACTGAATAGAGCTTCACCATGACCAATACAATAACGCGTTTCATGAGCTACGAAATCTTCTGATTCAAGGAATATTACAGGATGTGTTGCAACTGGAGCAATTCCCAATTTTTGACAAATTTCTACAGCACCATCCATATACAACTCTTCTTCAAGAGAACCATCTCTTTGTAATTCTATATAAAAATCTTCCCCAAAAAAGTCTTTCATTTGAGTAGCAATCTCTATAGCTTCATTCATTTTTCCATTTAAAATATTTTGACCGATTAATCCTTGTTTTGCACCTGATAAAATTACAACATCTTTCAAATCACTTAACCAATCTTCTTTTATAAATGAGCTATCTGACTTTCTATTTTCTGTATATGCTCTACTATTTAAAGCAATTAAACTTTTATATCCATTTTGATTTTTTGCTAATAGGGTTAATTGATAAGAGTTTCCATCGTCTTGTTCAACACCAATATCTATACCAATAATTGGTTTTACTCCACTTGAAGTGCACTCTTCATAAAATGTAATACTACCGAACATACCATTTAAGTCAGTTATTGCTAAAGCACCCATTTTGTCATCTACTGCTTTTTTAACTATATTTTCAATTCTATTTAAACCTTGAGTAATAGAATACTCTGTTTGTGTCTTCAAATGTATAAAGCTCATTTTTTTCTTTCCTTTAAAAATCTTACCTTTATATTGTATAAAAATAATGATAAAAAATCAAAGATTATTTTTAATGATTTTTATATTTAATTTATCAGATTGATTTTTATTGATTTTTATGTTATAATGAAAAATATTTATATGGAGGTTTTATGAATATTAGTACTTCGCTTATACCAACAGGTATGCCACCAATTAGTTCTTTTGAATCATATAAGCTTTTTGTTAAATCATTGCCTACTATTACTGAAGAAGAAGAAAAACTACTTGCTTTAAAATTCCAAAATAGCAATTGTTTAGTTTCTGCTCAAAAGTTAATTATGTCTCAATTAAAAACTGTTTTGCATTTAGCATCAAAGTATAGTGGCTATGGATTACCAATGGAAGATTTAGTTCAAGAAGGTAATATTGGGGTAATGAAAGCCGTTAAAAATTTTGATACGAAATACAAAGTTAGATTATATACTTATTCAAAAATATGGATTACATCTGAAATACAAAGTTATATTCTTAAAAATTGGAAAATTGTAAAAATTGCAACAACAAAAAATTTAAAAAAATTATTTTTTAATTTTAAAAGCATTCAAAGAGAAATGATTAATTTAGGATTACCTAAAAATGAATTTATTAAAAATATCTCCTTGAAATTAGATGTCTCAGAAAAAGAAGCTAGAGAAATGCAATCTTATTTTTCTACTGAAGATTTTTCATTTAATTCCCCATCTGATTCTGATGATGAACATTTTGATATTCCAACTTTTGAAACACCAGAATCAGATTATCAAAATAAATACGATAGTGAGTTTTTTTCAAACAAACTAAAAGAAGGGATTAAAACATTAAATCCAAATCAGAAAAAAGTTTTAGAGTTACGGTATTATAGTGAAGATAAGCCAACCCACAAAGATATTTCTAAAATTCTACATGTTTCTAGTGAAAGAGTAAGGCAGATTGAAAATGAAGCTTTAAAGAAACTTCAGCAAACCATTATCGAATAAATGAGATAAAAAACTTTGTTTTTAAATGAAAATTTATCTGTCAAAATAAAAAAATTAGCCTAGACTCGTTGTATTCTTTGCAACAAGCCTTTGGCTTTATAATTACTCCAACCTAATGATTTGGTGTTGCTTATCATATGATACAAATTAGATTACCGACTAATTTGTAATCCATTTACTTGAAGTTCACTTTTAAAATTAATATTAGGGTTTAATTCAAATACTTCATGTAGAATTCCAACTGATGTTAAATTATATTTAGATATATCCATATCCCACTTAATGCAATTTAATATGCATTTCTCATTCATCTGTTTCAAAATATTAGAAAAATTATCAGAGCTTATAAATACTGTGCTCTTATATGGTTCTGTACTTGACGGTTCTAATACTGTTAGGAATTGAGTGTTTTCCATTGGAGTTGAAACAAAAGCTGTATATGTATCATTTGATACAAATGGAGTAAAGCTATTAAACCGATTATCATAAAAATTCATTACTATAGCAAATGTATTTCCTTTATTATCCTTAATATAGTTAAATAAAGATGCTTGAGCAACATTTTCTTTATTTGGTTGTTCACCTAATGTTGAATTAAAGCCAAAGACAATCGGTTTGTTATTTAAAAACATAGGTAAGTTGTAAGTTGTCAAATCTTTTTTCAATAGCTATATGTGGACCACCAATAATAATTGAATCATTAAATTTTGTATTATCTATAATGCTTTTTATTGCTCCATTATCTACTGAGAAATTATTTGTATCATAAGGATTTTCACCCATATATCTTGCAGTTATAGTCCAACCTTTAGTATCTAATGGTGGATTATTTAAAGTATTAGAGGCTATATCATAAACATAATTTACTACATCATTACTAAGCCCATCAGAGATAATTAATCTTTGTGAAAAAGAAACAATTGATTCTATTGGGTTAATTACTTCTGTTGGAATGGATATATCCTTATTGTCGGCATCAGAACCACCACCACATGCAACAAGAGCAGAAGTTAGTAAAATATTATTTATTATTTTGAAGCCAATATATTGCTCCTTAATTGGCTTATTCGTTTTAATTGTTTTTATAAATTAGTTAAAAATAAGTTTATTTATAATATTAGTCATAATAATTAAGCTAAATATAATTTACTTTCAGAATATTTTTTTGTTAATGAACTTAACATTTGATCATATTTAATAAATTCATCTTTTTGTTCTTGAGTATATTCAACTGGTTTACCATCTTCTTTTCTTTGGAGTTCTGTAGCATTTAATCCAACCAAATAAAATAGTTTCATTGAATATATTTCCTTATCATCATCTCTTGAGAAAAATAAAAACTCTCTAACATATTGATCTAAATCTATCTCTATTTCTTCTCTTCCAGATGATTTTATTGAAATTAAAAAAACCATTATTGGAGTATGTGTCATAGCTACTTTAAATTGGTGTAAATATTTTGAATCAATTTTTAATCTTGACTCTAATGCTATAGCTCTTTCTTCATCATCTTCTTTTAAGTTTAAAATATACTCTTCTATTGCTTCTATTGCCTGGCTTGGTCTTTTTTCAAAACTTTCTTTAGTCATCTCTTCTAGGGTTCCAAGTTTTTTTGCATTATCAGTCATAATATGTTCCTTTTTTAAAAATTTAATAAAAATCTTTAAAAAGTCAAGCCACAAGACATAATATAGGACAAATAAAATCTTGACTTAATTTTTTATTTCAATAAGTTTAGTTAAATAAATTAATTTCAAAAGAGAGTTTTATGAAAAAACATATTTTATCCATTATTCTACTAACAACTATTTCAATAACATCTTTTTCCCAAGTTGTTCCTACAGGTGCTAGCTATATAAACATTAGCAATACAAATACAGGAGAGAGTTCTTCTTATATTTCACCAAAACCAGGTATTTATATTAAAACCCCCAAATCTATCTCTCAATTAGCTCAAGATGTTACTCATGTTGTAACACAAGAGAAAACAATGGGCACAACTGATGAAAAGCAAGGCGAAACAACTCAACAAGAAGAAATGAACTCTGAAGCTAAAGCTGCATTTGATAAAGAGATGGCACTTTATAATGATGCCAAAGCAAAAGAACAAAAAATTCAAAAAGATTTGTTTATTTTTACATCAAATTTTCAATCAGCAAAACCTAAAAATTCCAAAGCTAATTCAGTTAATGTTCCAGTTTCAGACATTTTTATTAATGATATATCTGGATTTAACAATTCTTCAATTAATTATACAGAAGAAAATGGTAGAAAAAATACAGAAAAATTATACTTAGATTTTTTAATGCAAAATTAATTTTTGAGATATAAATGAAAGGCTTTATTAAAGACTTAAGGAAAGTTCTTTTCAGAATAGAACAACGAGTTCCATATATTCCTGACTTTAGTGATGGTTGGAATATACTAAAAATAATGCTTGTTTCATTTTTCATCTGTGTTATTTACTCATTTTCAGAAGTTAATAAGGCTTCTGAATTTTATTTCAAATTTTGGATTAATCTTAAAATTTTTGCTCCATATGTCATAATGCAATTATTACTATTAATTTTTTCTTGCAATATATTAAAAAAACTAAAACCATTAGGTGCTATTTTCTTTTTAATATTTCTTAACTTTTTTTGTGTTTATTTAGTTTATGCAGCCATGACAAGATCTTTTGATACATTTTTTAATGAACTAGATGAAACATTGGCACGTTTTGCTCTTTCTTTTGGTATTTTGTTTTTCTTTTTAATCTATTTTGATTGGAGAGAGAAAAACTTACACCCTAGTTATTTACAAGCTAAGCTAAGTTTTCTTCAAGCTAAAATGCGACCACACTTCTTATTTAACACATTAAATTCAATAGTTTCCTTAATTAAAAAAGAACCAGAAATTGCTAAGAAAATGTTATTAAATCTTTCTGAACTTTTAAGAGCTAGCTTAAGAGAAGAAAATACTTTCATGCATACTATTAGTGAGGAAATATTATTATCTAAAAAATATTTAGAAATTGAAAAAATGAGACTTGGAGAGAGACTTAATGTTGTATGGAATATTCAAGAAGAAGACATTATTGTTTCGGGAATTATTCCAAAGTTATCAATTCAGCCATTAATTGAAAATAGTGTTTTACATGGAATTCAGAATTTAGAAGATGGTGGAACTATAGAAATATCTATTAAGAAAAATTTAAATTCAAACTTAGTCGTAGAAATTAAAAACCCCCAACCAAATATAAATACAGAATCCAAACAAAACATCAATAATCATAACAATATGAGCACGATAAACCTATTGGATAGACTTAAACTTTGTTATGATGGTGATGTTAAGTTTGACATAACAAACGACACAAATACATATTCTATACTTTTAGAAATACCATTTATTTCAAAAAAAATTTAAAAATATTTAAATATTAACACCTTCTTATTTGCCTTTTAAAAATAATCAATTAAAATAATAACAACTTATAAAAAATATAAAGGTATAAAATGGGAACTCATTTAAAGGCTGTTATTGAATTTTGTGAAACTAACTTCACAAATGGAAAGCTCATTCCTATTATTTTTAAATTCCCATCTTTTGAAATTACAGAAAACATGTATAGAGAAATGGCACTAGATGTTGTTGCTGAAAAAGTTAGAATTGGTGTTGATTCTGGTAGATATGGACATCCCCTTATGCCAGACTTAAGTTACGATGAATTATTGGAGTCTCAAATAGCAAAAAATGAAAATCGTTCATCTAAAATACAAGATGGACAATTTACTTTTATTGAAAAAATATTACCAAGACAAATGACAAAAGATGACAATATGGCCACAATAGAAGTTTCTAGAAAAATATTGTCTGAATTATGTTCCACAAGAATTAAAGATAAATTTATGAATATTGAGCACCTTCATACTTATTGCGCAGCATATGGAGATATGGTTTCAACAACAATGATTGAAAAAAGTAAATTTGTAGCTTCTATGCTTATGTTAAAAGAAGAAATTCCATCTTCTTATCGTCAAATTAATATATCTCTTCAAGACTATCCTAACAAAGAATTAGTTAACGAAATTAAGAACATGCAATTAAATCCAGATATCGGAGTTATTAAACATATTCATGATATTGATTCAAAATTTACAGAAAAACATTTTCCACAAGAGCACCGTCATATTTCTGAAAATGAAACTAAAAAAATAAGACCAAAAACCTATTAAGCTATTTACTTTTTATCTTTTTACCATTAAGCTTTTTTGGCAATAGAAAGGTTTTTCATGAAAGATTCTCATATTTATTTATTTAAAAATTTTGGTGGAATTGATTTAATTGCTGGATTTGTTAATACAAAAGAACAATTTATAAAAAATTCTTTTGTTGATGAACATCATATATTATTTGGACTTTCTGAAAATCTTATATTTAGAAAAGAAATTTTATTTCGTAAGGTTAAAGAAAATCTTATTCCAAATAACGAATATTCCGTTCATGATTTTACAATTATTTTTTCTAAAGAGTTAAAGTCAATATACGATTATAAATTAAAATTTCAAGAGGAATTATCATGGCTAGAAATATTTCAAATTGCTATTATTATTCGAGAAAAAACAATTACAGATAATAAAATTGAAGAAGCAATTCTACGACTAAAATCATTTAAAAATTTTATTCAAGAAAAATATTGAATTTATTATTCTTGATTTTTCTAAAATAACAAATTAACATATCATTACATTATAACAAGGAACTATATGCAAATAAAAAATGAACTACAATTGGACTTTAAAGATGTTTTAATTGAACCCAAAAGGTCATCCTTGTCATCTAGGTCAGATGTATCTCTCGTAAAGCACTATAACTTTGCTCATTCATCATATGAATGGCATGGAGTTCCTATTATTGCAGCTAATATGGACACAGTTGGCACAATGACTATGGCAAGAGCCTTAGCACAACACCAATGTATGACAGCCATTCATAAACACTATTCTATTAATAGCTTAATTGAATTTTTTGGCAAAAAGACAGACAGTTCTGAAATTGAACTTTTAGAGCAAAATAAACACCCTATGCAACATAGCTTTTACTCTATGGGAATAGTTAATAAAGATATTTTAAAATTTGAAAAAGTATTATCCGAAGTTGGATATTGGAAAGAAAACATTAAAGATCATAACAACCATGGTATTAAAATGGTTTGTGTTGATGTTGCGAATGGATATATGCAATCTTTCGTTGATTTTTGTGTTGAGTTTCGTAAAAAACATCCTCAAATTATATTGATGGCTGGAAATGTTGTTACAGGAAATATAGTAGAAGAACTAATCTTTAGTGGAGCAGATATTCTTAAAGTTGGTATTGGTCCAGGTTCTGCATGCACAACAAGAAAAATGGCTGGTGTAGGAAGACCTCAACTTTCATCAATTATTGATACTACTGATGCTGCTCATGGATTAAAAGGGCAAATTTGTAGTGATGGTGGATGCACTGTACCTGCTGATTTAGCTAAGGCTTTTGGTGCCAATTCTGACTTTGTAATGTTAGGTGGTATGTTAGCAGGTCATACTGAATCAGAAATGGAACCATTTATTAAAGATGGTCAAAAACACTTAAAATTCTATGGTATGTCATCTGATGAAGCAATGAATAAATATTCTGGTGGCGTAGCTGAATATAGAGCTTCTGAAGGTAAAGTTGTTGAACTTAAATATCGTGGTGATGTTCAAGGAACTATTCTTGAAATTTTAGGTGGTGTTAGGTCTGCCTGCACTTATGTTGGTGCAAAAAATCTAAAAGAACTACCAAAGAGAACTACATTTTATAGAACTACAATTCAAACCAATGATGTTTATGGTAAAAGTTCTTAATAGGAGAAAGAAAATATGTTACCAATAAAAGTTTTACAAATGGACTATCAAGATTTTGGTAATTTTGTTTGGAATCATTTTGATTTAATTGAAAAATATCAGATTGATAATTCTATGAAGTTTAATGGAATTGTTTCAAAATTAAGAAATGGAACAATTCCAGGTTCAATTATCGCAAGCTATCTTGATATTCCCATGGGGGTTTTGAGTGCTCCAAGACAAACAAACTATAAAGACTTTGAGTTATTTTTACCAAAAGAATTAAGAACTTCTGATACTTTAAATTTATTGTATGTTGATTCAATTTGTGGAACAGGTGATACCATTTTTCAAGTACAAAAATTTTTTAAAGAAATCTATTCTGAAAATATCAATTTAGTTACATATTCCACACTTGTTGATGTTAACTCTAAATATAAACCAGACATTTGTGGATTGACTCATGAAAGATTTTTTCAACCACCTTGGGAATGGCGATCATTTACCCCTCAAACACATCTAGATAGATTGCAAAATGATGATATTAAATCTTCAACTGAAGAATTTCATTCTCTTGGATTTTCATCACATGATTGTAAATCAAGATTTGAACAATCGTTAGGGAAAAAAATATTTGGGGAATGGATTGAAATTTTTGATGTTGATAGTCTTGATAGAAAACTACAGTCAGCATCAGGAATTTCAAACTTAGATATACCTAAAGATTCTTTAACTATGGAATTATGTAAAACTAAATTTGCTCCGTTAATTAATGCCAAGGTTGAATTTATACAAGAGAATGGATTTACTCATTTTATTGAAAGTGATTGCTCACAGGCTATTATCTTATCTGAAAAGTCACCAACTACTCAAATATTATATTTTGATGGCAATGATTTAACAAAAATTTATGGCAAAAATTACGATAAATCTAAAATATTTAATTTGAAATTTTAAAAATTACGAATCCAAAATTAAATTTTTTGGATTTTTTCTTTTTTATCACTTGATGACAACTCTTTTTTTAACTTTAAATATGAATATTCTTTTTCTATAAATAAAAGTATTGTTGGTAAATTTTCAAAAAGTATCATTATTTTTTTATCAATAGTATCACTTATATTTAAAAATCCATAATTTAAATCAAAAAATTTATTTATTTTATAGATTGGTAAAATTTCTGTCCATTTTGTTTCTTCATTGAAGTCATGTAATTCATTCGCTATGGTCATAAAGTCACCAACCAATAAGTGATTTAAATTTTTATCATAAGTAAAATTATTTTTTTTAATATATTCTGTAGTTATTTCCAATAAAGTATCAAAACTTTTATTTGATACATTAACACAACATATTAATGGTTTATTCTTTTTAAAATGGAACAAAAATTCATCACTATTAATACCAGGAAGAAACAATATAAACAAATAAGTAATTATCTTATTTATACTATCATCACACAGCATTTTTTCTTGATTAAACATTAATTTACTGAAAATAAAATCTTCTGAATTTTTATCAAATATTGTTTTATAAATCTCAATCTCATCTAATTCTAAATAATTAGTATTTGACATAAGCCACTCTTTTTTAATATTTGGAAAAGAATATATAAAATTTGCTACAAATTCATAATTTCCATCATGAAAATAATTATATAAATTAATAGATTCTGGAAATAAATCACCATTTGCTTTCTTTATTTCCTTCTCTAATTTCTCTAATGACCATATTGAGTAATCTTGATTAAAAATATTTAAAAAATAAATACAATAATCTTTAACCGACATTGAATTTTGGGCTTTTTTTAATTTTTTGAAGATATTATTTATCATTTTTTCTTATTAAAAAATTTACATTAAAAAGTCAATTTTCTTGACTTTTAAACACAAAGTGTTAAATTTTACTCAATTAAGGAGAACCCTATGGATAAAGATACCCTTCTGTCTAAAAGAGAAGTTTTTTTTCAGCAAATTATTGAACATATTAATAGACCACCATCTAAAATAGATATTGTCTTGAATCAAGATAAATATTACATTCTTCCAGACATGTCCAATACTTTTGTTAATAGTGAATATGGAGATATGATTATTAATATTAATGGGAGTTTTTTTGATAAGAACTTTAATGTTTTTTATTCTTTTTGGCAACTTTCAGACACATTAAAAATTGGAATAGCCATTAATGATGACGAACTTCAAGGTGCTTTTGCTTCTGACTCACATAATGAAGTCTACTCTATTTGGGGTAGCAAAAATGATCCAACTATTGATATTGCTCGTGGACGTGTCTTTTATGATTGGGAGTTTGATGTCCCACATTTATATGACAGCTATAAGCAACAAGAAAGATTTATTCTTGGTGTAAAACATATGCATTTTAGAGTAATGAGAATAATTCATGATGAATGTCAAAGAATCTTTTTTGGTAGTGAATTAACATCTAATACAAGGGATGTTGCTGATGATGATATGGAGTTAATTTCAGAGATAATTAATGAAAATGTTAATCAAGATAAAGAATTATTAAAAGCAATTAAAGATGTTGATTTTAATATGCCTAAAGATAATAACTAAACGGAATCTTAAATTAATAACCCTATTAAATTTACTTTAAAATAGTGTTTATTTATTAAATTAAAAATATGTTTTTTTTCAAAAAGATTTACTTTATTCAAAAAACATATACATCATTTTATGAAAATATTGTTTTAGCACAAAAAAATAATTGTGCTGTATTATCTATTGATGTTTCTTCTGAAGTATTAAAGGTTATGATTATTATTAATAAAAAAGCCTTAGTATTAACGAAGCCAAAAGACTACCCTCTATCAATTGATACCATAACCTTTTCTGACAATGTAGATAGAAGTAAAATTACCAAAAATATTTATGAATTAATTATGTTTAGTAAGAAAAATGCTATTCTAATTAAAAATCATAATTTTATTGAAAAAGTTAGTGAAATTTTTATAAGAATTAGAAATACATATAATCTTAATCTTAATCAACAACATGAAATATGGAAAAAGATTTTCCTTTTAGATCAATATTTTTTTGATGACACACTGAAGATAGAAATTCCTAAAGAATCAATAGGTAATACATGGGTTGATTAAGATTTTTCTTCAGCATATTTTTTAAAAGCAACTAATGGGTTTTTAAATGGGTTATAAATTTTTTCTATTGCTATCTTTATATCTTTAAATCTATTAAACATTTCTGTATTTTTCCCCCACCCTTCACTGGTCATTAATATATAATGATAAGATGGTTGAATTGATTTAATATATCTTTCATAATCAGTTTTACAAAAAACAACTATATTCTTCTTATTATTAACTAAGAATTTAAAAAAACTTGTTCTTTTATCTTCTTTTAATAATGTATTTAATACCGTTTCTTCAGTAATTATTGTTTTTTTACTTTTATCTTCAATAAAAGACTTTAATAATGGTGCAAGTTTTTTTATATAATTTGTTGTATCTTTATTTTCGAACTCTTGAGTTGATGGTAAAAGAATTAAAACATCATTTATTAATTTAATTTCGTCAATGTTTTCATATAGGGTCATTAAGGACTCACCCCTTTCCCCAACATTAATAAACACTCCATGATGAGATGTTATGTTTAGTATTAATTTCCAATCTTTTTGCTTTTTCATTTTAAATCTCTTGCAGAATTTAATTTTTCTATTATTCTTATACTACTACGTTAAATGGAAAAAACTAAAATGGCAAGAACTTTAAACAAAAAACTTCTTAATGGACTTTTTTTAACAACTATTATGATGACATCAAATGTCTATGCTTTTGATTTTGGTCATTTTTTTTCTGATTTAATTCATTCTAAACCAGGAGGAAAATCTGTTGACCAAGCTGAAGGTAAAGACTTAACAAAATTTATGAAAGAAGGACAATGTCCAGACAATTACCCTTGGGGAGCACCAAGAATAAAAGATAAACAAGTAAACAAAAGATCTTTATTTATTTGTAATAGTAAATTTGCCGTTCAATTTGATCCATTATTAAAGGTTCCTCTTTGGAGTAGTGAAGTTTTAGAGAAAAAAAATTTCGAAATGAAACCATTTGTTTTAGATGCAAAATTTGGGCCTGATGATGATATTCCAGGAATTATGCAACAGCTTCCAGCAGACTACATTAACTCTATCTATACATCAAAATCACTTACTCCATTTCAAAATGAAATAATTAATAATGAAAGTTTGATGCCAGATGATTTAGAAAAGTTAAATTTAAAAGCAATGAATCAAACCTATTTGTTTTCATCAACAGCCCCTATGGTTTCTAATAATCTAGCAAATACAATTTGGTCTGAGTTAGAATATCAAACTAGACTTCTAGCATGGGATAAAACAATCATTTATGTTACTACTGGAGTTATTTACCTTAATGGAACAACTAATGGTAAACTTCCAAAATCAGAAACTCTTATTCCAACTCATTTTTATAAAATAATTACTCAACCATACACATATGGAACTGTTTCTTATATTTTCCCTAATAAAGAAATATATACAACTACAAATCAAAAATTTAATGACCAAAAAAATGTATACACATGTCACGGAAATCCATGTTCTTTATCTGATTTTGTTGTTCCAATACAAGAAGTTGAAAAGCTAACAGGTATTGAGTTTTATCCAAGATTAGCATCAAGTTATGCTATTCAGGTAAAATTAGATAGCCAAGAATTTTTTAAAGACAAAAAGAAAAAACAAGAAAAACAAAATCTTCGTTAAAATTAAATCTCTTGTTTTAACTGATGTTTTTAATATTTCAAGTGCTTTACAGATTCTCCACTATCTCGTATTTGTTTTAATGAATCCATTCCTATTTTTAAATGTAATAGCGAAAAGTTTCCAGTCACAGCCTTATCTGAATTTTCAGTTTTAATTCCTTCTGGTGTCATGGGTTGATCACTCACTAAAAGTAATGCTCCTGTTGGAATATCATTATGGAATCCAGTAATAAATATAGTTGCTGTTTCCATATCAATTGCTGTAGCTCTCATATCATGTAATTTTTTCTTAAAATCTTCATCGTGCTCCCACACTCTACGATTTGTTGTATAAATAGTTCCTGTAAAATACTCCTGCTCATATCTTTTGATAATATGACTTACTGCTCTTTGAAGTTGAAAGGCTGGTAAAGCGGGAACCACTTCAGGAAAATAATCATTGCTTGTTCCTTCTCCACGAATAGCTCCAATTGGTAATAATAAAGAACCCACTGATATTTTGTCTTTTAATGAACCACATTTCCCAAGGAAAAGGCAAGCTTTTGGCTTTATAGCTGTCAATAAATCCATTACTGTTGCTGCATTTGCACTCCCCATTCCAAAATTAATGATTGTTATATCATCATAGCTTGCAACTTGCATTGCCTTATCCTCTCCATAAATTGGAACATTATAGTGTTCAGAGAAGCTCTTTAAATAATGCTTAAAATTAACAAGTAAAATATGCTTTTTAAACATCTCTAATGGCATACCAGTATATCTAGGTAACCAATTTTTAACAATTGTCTCTTTATCTATAACTTTCCCACTTAAGGATATATTGTTTTCTTCTTGAGTATTTTTCTTTTTCATATTATGATTCATCTATATTAAATAATTTATGAAACATTATATATGAAAAAGAAATTTATAACAATATTAAAAAACACCATTACTTTATTGCTTTGGCTCCCAATCTTTTCTTTTTCTCAAACAAAAACATTGACGGTTAATTATTCTGATAAAATTCAGGAACAAACATATAGCACTATAATAGATGAAACTTTATCTATTTATTATAACCATTCTGTTGATGTTGTTTCTGGTGAAATTAATCTAAATATTGGAAACTCTAAAAAATATATTTCTCAAAGTAATGCCCAAACAAAAACTTGTCTTATCACCGTATCTTATCCAAATGAAAAACCAATTTTATTAAGTTCTTTTGAACATGATTTATCATTCTCTATTTGGCATGAAATTGGTCATTGTGTTTTAGATAAATCTCAATTTACTAATGATATTAATTGGAAAATAGATTTATCAAAAGATAAAATTTCTATATTAAATAAAAAAATTGAAAATTTAACAATGTTATCTATTAGAAGCTTACAAGATATACACTGTTTAAATAAAGATTTCAAAATAGCACCTCCAATATCTGTTTATCATGAAATATTTTCAGATATTTTTGCATTATCATTATTAGTTAAGTCTAATAACGATAAAAATCTTGAAGAAATATTATTTTTATCAAAAAAACGTATTGAAGATTTCAACAGTAATCCAATTAAAAACAAATATGCCTCTGGATTTGCTATTCCATACTTCTTAGACAATATTGAAAATATTAAAATAGAAGACGATTTTGACCTTATATATAAAATATCCCAAAATGGATTTTTAGATTATATAAATAAAATTCAGATAATTAACGAATAATAATAATTTCATTTTGACATTATTAAAAAGTTTTGTATAAAATATATATCTATTAACTAGGACTGATATGGGGCAAACAATTTTATTTATAATTGACGACGTTCACTTAGAGGGCCGACCAATAGAAATGCAAAACTCATTTGCTAATAAGTTACATGAGCAAATTTTAAAATGTAAAAATGATAAAAATATACCAATATTAATTTGTGCTGGTGATATTTCTGAAAACACTCAAGGAATGGAATGGCTTGTCCAATTTCAATGTGACACTATTTATATATGTGGAAATCATGAGTTTTGGAATCATGACTATTATGAAGTTATAGATAACTTAAAGGCTAAATCTAAAGAGCCAGGTTTTGAAAAAATACATTTTCTTCATAATGAAGAAAAAATTATACATGGTATCCGATTTTTAGGTTCTACACTTTGGACTGAATTGGCTCAAAACTGGGCATGGATAAAGAAAAATTATGTAGTTAAACATTTTATGTCAATGGCTGATTTTAGGAAGATTACAGCAAGAAAATTTTATTTAAATAGCACAAAAGTTGATGAGATGTTTAAGTTTTTGGTTAAAAATGGTGTTGAACCAGATGTTGCTACAAACCTAATAGAATTAGAATCATTTAATCCATATCTACAAATTGAAGAAAATTCTACTAGTATTGATTTTTTAGAAAATAAAATAATTGAACCATTTGATGGAAAAACCATTGTAGTTTCACATCATCTACCTATTCCAGACTTTTGGATGAAAACATTAGGAATGAATGAGAATATTTTAACATCACCTTATATTAATAATAAAGCAGTTTATAAAGAATATTTGAAACAAAAAATACCGGCTGAAAAAGATATTTTAATGATGGGATTTTATGTTAATTCAGCATATCAATTCTTTGAACATAATTTTGCTCCAGATATTTGGATTCATGGACATTTCCACAAAGAAATTGATGGCTATATTGGAACAACAAGAATGGTATCTAGTCCTGTCGGATACATGAGACAATCAGAGGATTTTAAAGTAAAACAAATCATTATAGGTAATGAAATTACAAACTATATTGATGATGCCATTAAAGAAATTAATAATTTTGATTGGAATGTTAAAGTTAAAGACACACTTAATCAATTTAAAAATTTTATTTATGACATAGCCAAGGTTATTAATGAAAAGGAAATAAAATCTGATACATTTTCACCAGTATTAATGGCATTTAAAACTCAACATGATAAAAATCTTAAAGATGTTGAAATTTTTGTTTCTAATTTATTTTATAATTTAATTAAATTGATTGATCCACAAACAACAATTTTAGACCAAATATATATGACTAGCTACATATCAGGTTTTGGTAAGTGGGCAGCTAAACAAGGAAAAATTGGAATTGATAGCTTTTCTCTAAACACTAGTGAAGTTTCTTTTATTTCAGAAAATAAATATAATAAAATTAAAGAAAAAAACGATAACTATCTTGAACACTATAAAGAGTGGCTTACAGAACTTGATATGATTGAAGAACAAGTTTCTCATTTTAAAACTTCCTTAATAGCTTACTTTATTTTTCTAAAAACACAAAACTTATTAGAAATTACTGCTGATGATGAAGATTAATCTACTCTTATTATAAAATAAGTTAAAATTTTATAATAAGAAATTAATTTCTAGTTTTTATTAAAAACTTTTTTAATAACATAAATAGATAAAGCCATATTTAAATAAATAGATATGGCCTTTATAAGCACTAAAGTTTAAAATAAACAACCTTTACATTTTTAATCCTACAACTTTTGTTGCAATTTCTTTTGGTGATAAATTCCATTGCTTCATATATATTTCTAACATTAAGGCTTTTGCTAGTGGATAGTTTGGCTCATTTGGTAAAGAGCTTTTTTTACTAACTTCCTCTACCTTTTTAGTTAACATTTCGCTTTCCTTAATAATTTCATCATATGTGAATTTACCATTTCGTATATCTAAAAGATAATCTTTATCTGGTCTTTTTACAGGAACAATACCATTTTCTAAAATATCTAAACCACTTCTTAATAATCGGATTAAATGCATTGCATGTTTTACATCATAACCAAACTTTTCCTCTAATACAGACCTTTTTTCATTTCTATTATTTTTCCATGTCCAATAACTTTTCCAGTTTGTGTGATTAGCACTGTAAATATCCCTATTCACCTTAACAATTACATCAGGTGGTAAATTATTTGGATTAAATGAATCTAATTCTTGCTTTGAAATAGCTACAGGATTACCTGCTGAATCTATCCATGATTTTTTATCTATTTTTAATTTTTCAATAGACCATAAAGAAAAATTATTTTCACCTATATTAACAGCAATAAAACCATCTAACGGAGCCTTCTTATTAAACTCTTTAACATTTGTATAATTCCAAACAACAGATATAAAATCTTTTTGTTTAGGTTCATTTTCAGGCTGTGGATTATTAATCCATTTATTATGTCCCTTGATTCTTTTTAATTGTGATTGAGCATAACCAACATAACTATCTTTAACTTGTTTAGATAAAAACTCATACCTATTTTCCAACAATAAATCACCAAGTTCATTTTTTTCAATAATATCTGATTTTTCTGTCCAAATTAATTCAATAACATTTGGATTTTGCAATAGTAATAGTGGCATATATTTAGATAATTCATATAATACGACATCATCTCTAGTTAATTGCACTTGTTCTATTTTTTCAAAAGGTAACATCACTCTAGACATTTCATCAACAAAAATACCACGCTCATCCCAATCACTCTCAGGATTATTAGTTCCATATGCATTAGAACCGGCCACAACTCTTAGTATGCAATTTTTTTGAGAGACAACTTCTAATGCTTGTTGTTTTTCTCTTCTTTCTCTTTCATTAATATCTTCTTTTGTTATTTCATTTATATTCATAATTATTCCTTATTAAAAATTTTACTACTCTTCAACGGTCTAAATCAAATAGACATATAGAAGATGTTTTATTATAATTATATTATATAGGAAAGTTTATGTTATATCAAAATATTAAAGAACTAATTTTACAGAAAAATAAAATCACAACTGATACAATTTTTTTGTCCATAAATAAAAAAGAAGAATCAATTGAGGATGTTGTTGCAGATTTAGTTTCTTTATATATTGAATTTAAAACAAATGATAATGTTGAAAAAGTTATTGCACAATCTTTTTATATATTATTTGAGCAAGGATTAACCTGGGAAAAACTATTAGAGTTTAATCTTTATACAAATATTTCTCGTAATGAAAAAAAACCATTAATTAAGTTAAAATTTTTATCACTTAAAGGTTTTACTGAAAAATCTTTCCATGATTATTTTTTTAACGATATAAATATTGATTCTTTAAAAATGAAGAAAATTGCTTATCAAGCGTTTAGTCTTGGATTATTAAAAGATGAAGAAATAAAGATAATTTGGAACACTTATAAATTAGATACAAATAAACAAAATCTAAATCAATTTCTACTTTCTTGTCATCATATTGATGAAATGAAAAAAATTGATTCTTTATTTGGCCTAACTCCATGGACAGTAGTTACTAAGGAAGATAATTCTGAAACCTTATGGTTGTCTAATGTTTTTCAAATGAATAAATTGTTTAAGCAGGCAAGAAATGGAAAATTTGTTTCTTTTTTTGATATAAAAGAAATTCTTACTGATGGGAAAAATATTTGGAAAAATATTTCAACAGACAAAACAACTAATATTGATTTTCAAAGTAAAATATTGTTTTCAACATGTTCTATTCCTAAAGAACAATACTTATCTTCACTTATAAAAACACTTGAACTTAAATATGTAAATCTTAATTGTGTAGATTTCTTTGATAAAGAAACCAATAAAATGACTTTACAAAACAAGTTACTTAAAGAAGGTAAAATTAGGACATTAAATCAACTGAATAAAAATCAAAAAATTGAAGTTGATTTCAATAAAGTTTTAATTTCTGTTCCTAATAAACCAGATTTAATAACAAACAAACAAGCATTTTTAAAGAATTGGTTAAAAAGTAAAGACAAAATAGAGGATTATTCAGATATGTTATCTGCTGTTTTAAAAACAAATAATCGTCAATATGTTAATTCTGAAATGAATATAAAGTGTTATTTCCCAATAAAACCTGAGAACTTAGATAATTCAAAAGATGATTGGGTTAAATCACAAAATGGAGAGTGGGATTTTCTTAAACTTAACGACAGTAAGGCAAATGTTTCACTAAAGTGTTTTTCTAACTTATTACGATGGCTAAATAAAAAAGAAATAGATTTTAAAAAACCATTTAATGAATCCCTTAATGTTTTAGATGCTTTAATTATCACCTCATTGCAACTTCCCATTAATTCAAGTCTTGAACATAATGTCTTAGTCCAAATTATAAATAAAAACTTTAACAACCTTAATGACTTTGATAAAAAAAATACATTAACAAAAATTAAAGATAATTGGACGAAAATTTGGACAAGCGAACATCAATCATCTCATGAATATAAAATATTAACTACTGAATATAAACAACAGTCTAACCTATTTGTTATAATTAACTCACTGCTAGATTCATGTCTAACAAATAATGTTAAATTAGGCTCTGATTTTTTTGATAATCAATGGAATGAAATTATTAGCATCTTTAAAACATATGGTAAAGAAGATTTAATAGCTGACAAAATTGTTAAACAATTCAATGTTTTAGAATTAGATGCTAACCTTACTCACAATACAGTAAAGCAAAAAGTAAAGAAAATTTAAATCTTTATTTTCTTTGGTTCTATTAAGGTAGATTTTTCAAGAACATTATCTAATGCAACCTTTTCTACTTCTGGTAAAAAATTAATTAATTGATCTCTTAAGCTCTGATCAAATAATTTATCTATAAATTTATTTAAATATACTCTTGGAGTAACACCCTCATTATCTTTTGTATCAAAATCAAACCCTTTACTTGTAAAATACCTTAAGTAATTTTTAATTGTATTTATACCTTGTTTTTCAATAGTATATGTATCCCTTAAAAATAATTTTAATGTTGATGTAAAGTAATTTGGTTTCCCAACAATTGTTGTTCTTATATCTATACCATAATCATCAAATTTTGATGGATTATGCTTAAATGTTTCAACTAAAGCATAATCTATATTTTCTCTTAATCTTCCATTTTGAGTAATATGTTTAGAAGTGAAAAATTCCAACATTAATTGTTGAGACTTTTCTTCACCTATTATTTTATTAATTAACTTAACTGTTTTATAACTTCCATTAAGTAATCCATACCTTAATGATTCCTCAAAATTTTGTTCTTCTATATTCCCTAGAAATGTAAGAACTTTTGCATAAGAGTATTCGTTATTTGTGAATGCACAAAAATTCAATAGAGTTAAACCACTGTCTATTTCTTTTTTAATTACTTCAGTTGTTGGTAATGTCTTCATTCCATCAGCTATAGCTTTCCTCATAAAATTATCCAATATATGTGGATTATTAAGTAAACAGGCATAATGTAAGGAATGCCATCCAGTTATCTTTTTATTTGCATACTCAGGATGAATATTTAACACCTTTATTATTTGACGTTCATCTAACTTTGATAGGCCTAATAAAAACTTTTTATATCCACTGTTACACAACTCTTCAATATATTCATCACTATATTTAGTAGTTAAAATATCAATTGCTATTTTTAAAATTTTTTCTTTTTCCATATTTAACCACGTTTTGTTTTTTTTATACTCTCTTAAAGTATAATAGATAATTATAATTTAATCAAAAATTCAAATCTTAACTCTATTAGTTTTTTTCTACCAATAATCTTGGGGATATAAAATAGTGTTTGTAAACTATTATTATAACAATTAAAAGAACCACCTACTTTTTAATGTGCCCCATTTAAACTCGTTAATTCGTTATTTGAACAATAAAAATCACCAGAAACATTATTGAATGTTAACTAATATTTCAATTAAATCTTTATCAGATAAATCCACATCACCATTAACATCAATAGTTAAATTATCATTAATTATATACTTTTCTATACCATATTCATATAGCCACTTTTCTATTTTTTCTTTTGTTTGTAATTTCATATTAAATTTTATTTTTCAACATTTAAAATTAATTGTTCTGAAAGATTAAATGTTAAACTTATTTTATTAAAAAATGGATGTAAATCTTCAGCAATTTCAGTTATTGGTATAATTAACATTTCTTCTTTAAAATAATTAAAGCCTAATTGAATACATTCTTCAAAACAATTCTTTTTACTATTTAATGTAATTTTTGATGGATTAAAAAAAATCTTCCCAGATAAAAGTATGAATATAGTTTCTTATTGTTTCTCTTTCTCCTTGAACAGACATTTTACTTAATGTTTCATTTGTAAATGAACCACCTTAACTTAATAAAAAATCTAGCAATGGTTTTTTATTCTTAAATTATAAACTATTAGAAAAACATTTATAAATGCTATTATTTAAATAACTTTGTTTTTTACCATCATGTGATTTAGGAAAAGATTGATACTTTAACATCCATTCTTTCAAATCACAATGTTTGGCTATATTTTCTAATTCTAAATTTATACTTTTCATAATTTAATTATGACATTATTTATCTAAAAACAAACCATTCATAATAGTTAAAGAAAAGCCTTGATTTTCACAAGGCTTTTCTTATTTTTATATTTTACAGGCTCCAGTATCACAACTATCATCACTTTCACCACTTCCATCACGAGTATTAGAATAATATAATGTTTTATGACCAAGCTTATAAGCAAACAATAAATCTTCAATTAACTTACTCATTTTAATTTCCCCCTTACCTGGGTCATAAGATGTATTTACACTAATTGCTTGGTCAATATATTTTTGTAGTATAGCAATTGTTTTTAAATAATCTCTAGATTCAACTTGCCAAAGAGTTTGATAAAATGCTGCCAACTTAGTATATTCAGGAACAATTTGTGGCAACACACCTTCTTTTGAACCTTTAATTGATACCATATCTCTTGGTGGCTCTATACCATTAGTTTCGTTAGACAATTGTGAAGATGTTTCTGATGGCATTAAAGCCATTAATGTTGCATTACGAATACCAAATTTTTTCGCTTTTGCTTTTAGCAAATTCCAATCCATTTTTGTTTTCGCTTTAAACATAGAAGTATCAATAGGAAAAATTCCATCATGATATTTTGTTTTTGTTGTTAATCCACCAAATTCTTCAGCTAAATTAATTGATGACTCAGTTAAATAATAAGCCATTTTTTCCATCATAGTTTCAACTTCAACCAATGTATTATCTTCTCCCCAATATAATTTACCTTTAGCTAGCCAATGCCCAAATCCAATAATACCAATTCCTAATGGACGATATCTCATACTATGACGACGTGCTGCTTCCACAGGATATTCTTGATAATCAAGAAGTGCATCCAACCCTCTAACAGCCATATCACAAGCATCTTTAAGCCTAACTTCTTGTCTTTGTGGTATAGAACTTTCTTCATCTAAATCACCAAATGGTATAAATTTCCCCCAATTAATAGCAGATAATGTACAAAGTGCTATCAATCCATCTTCTTCAGCATATTGAGTATCTCCAGCATATGTTACTGGTGCTGTTGGTAATGTAATCTCTGTGCAATTATGAACAACTAAACCATTAGCAATAAATGAATGACTTTCTTCAACAGTAATATCATATACTGGAGCAAACTCTATAAAGTTTACAGAAATAATTCTATCCTGATATCTTTCTGGATAAAACCCACTTCTTGTTTTTTCATTTCTCATTAAAGATAAATTAGTTACTTTTTCATTTTTATACAATAAATTAAATCCAATTTCATTTTTAAAAATATCTCTATTATTTTTACCAATATGTAATCCAAACATTTCTTTTGTAGGATAAAGTTCTTTCACTCTTTTGGAATTTGGTAATAATTCAAAACCTTCTTCTTTTCTTAAGTAAATAGATGTTCTAATTCCAAAATTACTTAATAGTATAGTAACTTCATCTAACATTTTTTTACTTGTACTATTTAGTGCTAAAGAAAAATTATCCTTATTAGAAGCTAATACTGTTCCATCAGCAGAAAATAGTCCACGCAAAAATCCTGCAACAGTTTTTTTATCAGATTTCCAAATGAATCCAGGAACAATTTTCTCATGTGATTTCTTGTTGCTAACACCAATACTTTTCAACCACAATCCTAAACGTCTATCTTGAACATACATTTGTTTAGAGTTTTCAAATTCATTAAATGAAATCGTCGCTGTTGGTAAAATCTTATTAATATAAGATTTAACTTTAGGAATTAGATCATAATCTTTATTTCCAAAAACAAAATAAGTATGGTCTTTTGTTGTATCTATAAATCCATCACCAACCAGCCAACCAATCAATTCACCCAATTCTTCATCAGACTCAGTAGGAACATTAAATTTGTTTACTGCATAATACTTATTCCATTTATTATTTGAAGAAACATATTCAAATTTTTCAAACACATATTTTTCAGCAAATAAACCTTCACCAGATTGAATGTATAAACTATCATCAGGAGATAACTCACCAATAGTTTTCCAACCATCACCTGTCATTACCTTGTGATCTGAAGTTCCTTTTATCGAATATCCACTAGCAGTTTTAACCTCAAAAACAGCAGCATTGGGGTTAGTCATGAAAACTTTAGAACTTCTAAAATTATCTGTACCAAATTGAGCAATCTTATTTGAATATCTCTGTTCACTTCTATTTCCATATTTTAATATAATTTCTTGATTTTCAATAGCACGAACATCTGAAGAAACATTAAATTCTTCTTGTGAAGAATATAGATCAGTTAATGTTCTTATTCCTTTATTTGTAACAATCCTTGTATCACCTGTTAAACAAAGGTTTGTCATTTTAATTGACTCATAAAATGAACTATGTGTATTCACATGGTCAGCATTCATAATGTAAATACGACCAGTTTCAAAACGCTCTTGTAAAATCTTTTGAAAAACCTCAACAGCAGGTAATTTTTTTTTAGTTATTTTTGGATCCTTTTCATATTGTTTATAAAGTTTTTCAAACTCTTTATAATTACTAGAATAAAATGCCTTATATAATTCAGGAACTTCTTCTGGACTAAAAAAAGTAATCTCACCTTTTTTAACTAAAAGCTCATAAAACAAACGATTTAAGTGAATACAATAATCAACAGTTCTTAAACGAGTTTCTTCTGTTCCTTTATTATTTTTCAACTCAATTAATCTTTCAAACTCTAGATGCCATATAGGATAATTGAATGTTGCTGAAGCTCCACGCACTGCGCCTTGAGAACATGATTTTAATGCTCCATTAAAATATTTTGCAAAAGGCACAACTCCAGTTGTAACTGCATCTCCACCACGAACCTTTTGGCCTTCAGCACGAATTTGACCTATATTTAAACCAATTCCTGCTTTTCTTGATGCATAATCTACAATTGCTGCCGCGGCCGCATTTATTGATTTTAATGAATCTCCAGATTCAATTAGAGTGCAAGAGCTAAACTGTTTCACACTTGTTCTTAATCCTGCCATAATTGGTGTTGGCAAAGAAATATAATGTTGAGATATTAAATCATAATATTTTTTAACATATTTTAATCTTGTGTTTTTTGGATAACTGCTAAATAATATCGCAGCAACCATAATGTATGGCAATTGAAATGATTCAAAAACTTTTTTTGTTTTACGATTTTGAACTAAATATTTCTTTCTCATTTGTTCTGCACCAGCATATTTAAATAAGTCATCACGACGATGGTCTATCATTGCATTTATTTCATCTAATTCTTCTTCTGAATATATTGTTAAAATATCTTTTGCATATACTCCATTTTCAACATTTGTATGAATTATTTTTGACAAATGTGGAGGCAAATTATTTCTAAATGCTTCTTTTCTTACAGAAAACCATACTAAACGTGCAGCAACCTGATCATAATTTGGAAAGTCTTCTGAAATCAATTCTGAAGCAGCCTTAATTAGTGTTTCATGAATTTGTTTAGTTGGCATACCATCATAAAAATGTAATTGTGCATTCATTTCTATTTGAGAAATTGATACCCCTTTTATTGGGTGTAACGCATCATCATTTCTTCCTTCACAAGCCCATGTTAAAACAGCATGAATCTTATTTAAATCTAACTCTTGTTTGCTACCATCTCTTTTTGTTATTTGCATTAAAACTCCTTAATTATTTTTGTAGAATAACATAATTTTAAAAAATTAAATTTTATAAAATCTACAAAGCAGTTTCAAATAATAAACAAAAACACACTACTTGTCAAACTTTAGTTGTCTATTTAAGGTTACATTTTTAAGTTACATTTATTCAACATTAAATTATTAGTTTATATACAACAGTTTAGTTGTAATGTCTATAAAATTTTTAAATATTAATTTTAACCTATTGATTAAATTTAAAAATCATTATTTAATTTTTTATGATATAATGAACAAATGTTACAAATAAATAAAGAATTTTAAAAAGAGTTATTGTTCGAAAATATTAAGGTTGATTGTCTTAATGTTCGTGCATCTACTAATTCTTTTGTATTTGAGTTTAGTCCAAATAAAAAATCAATAATATATTCTGATCATACCATTAGTATAGGTGGCTTTGGTTGTTGGAATAATGAAACTGATGAAGATACTGAATCAAGGACAAAACTAAAAAGCAACTCTTTTGATGAATCATCTATTGGTGATTTAATAAATAATTTGATTATTCAAGATTATGAATTTTCATCATATGGTTTAAGTTTTGAAGATTATGAATTTATTGATTATTACTATAATAATTTTATTACCAATTATTCTTTTGATAAATTTATAGAAACATCTTATACTAATGATAATGAAGATCATTATGGTAACCATAATGTTTTAAGAACGATGATTATTGATATAGAACAACTAGCTGATTATATAATTAATTTTAAATATTCAAAACCATTTGAAGAGTTATCTAAAAACTTGGCCAATTTAACAGAACAAAATTCTTGTTGTTCAGAAACATATCTCGTGGCAGGAGCCTTTGATACAAAAAAACAAGCAGATAATTTTGCTATTTATATGAGAACTAAATTTTTTAGATTTTTGGTAAGTCAATTAAAATTAACTCAGAATATTACCAAAACAAAATTTAGTTTTGTTCCAATATTAGATATGAATATACAATGGACTGATGACTTGCTATATAAAAGATATGGAATTGAAGATAGTGAGATAAAGTTTATTGATAGTATAGTGAAAAATTATTGAAGGGGTAAAAAATGCTTAATAATAACAACAATACAAAGCAATATTTACCTAATAATGGCACTCCAAGAATTTATGTTTATACAACTCCAGTAAATAAAATCCAGGGTTGGCTAAAAATTGGATATACAGAAAGAGTTGGAACAAAAGAAGAGGCTGCTGAAAAAAGAATTAGCGAACAAGTGACAAATATTGTTATGCCTAATGCTGATGAGCATTATGAAGTGCTTTGGATTGAAGATGCAGTTTATAACAAAAATGAATATTTTACAGATAAAGACATACATAAAATATTGGAGAATAATTTAAAAAGAAACCGTTTTTACGATAAGAATAACTGTGCAAGTGAGTGGTTTCAATGTTCATTAGATGACATTAAAAATGCCATTAATTTTATTAAAGATAAAAAACCTTTAGATTCAAATGCGAACAAGAATTCATTCAAACCAAGGAAAGAGCAAGAAAATGCCATAGAGGTTACTAAAGAGTATTTTTTAAAACATCCAAAAAATACAGACTCTCCAGCCCCACATTTTTTGTGGAATGCCAAAATGAGATTTGGAAAAACCTATACTACTTATCAATTAATTAAACAGATGGGTTGGAAAAAGATATTAGTCTTAACATACAAACCAGTAGTTCAAAATTCTTGGGAAGAAGACATAAGTAATCATACTGATTTTGAAGGTTGGATATTCAAAAATCCAAAAAACATATCAGACTCAAAATTAACAATAAATGATTTTAATAAAGATGTTCCAGTTGTATGTTTTGCTTCTTTTCAAGATATACAAAACAAAGATAAATCCATCAAAGATAAACACATAACATTTTATGATGTTGAATGGGACTGTATAGTTTTAGATGAATACCACTTTGGTAGTTGGAGAGATAATGCAAAAGAATTATACGACCCTACAGAATCTATAGAAGAAATTGATACAATTGAAACACAAACATCACAAAAAGTTGAAAAAACATTTAAGTCAAATCACTATTTATATTTATCTGGAACACCTTTTAGAAGTTTAAGTTCTGGAGAATTTAGTGACGAACAAGTATTTAGTTGGACATATGCTGATGAGCAAAATGCAAAAGAAAATTGGTCTATCACAAATTCAAACGAAGTTAATCCCTATGCTGAATTACCTCAAATGGTAATGTTAACTTATAAAATGGACAAGGAATGGAAGGAAGAAATAGAAAAAGACACCGGAAGTGTTGATTTTAGTTTGAATCTATTTTTTAAAGCAATAAAAAAAGATGGAGAATACACATTTATTTATGAAGACCAAGTTCTTCAGTGGCTAAAAACGATAACAGGAAAAAATAAATCTTTTGAAATTAAGGCATACAAAAACAATACAAATTCTAATATTTTATCAACAATATCCGAAAAAGAATCCCCCTTGCCATTTAAAGAAGGGGATTTGAAATCTTATTTAAATCATACTTTATGGTTTTTACCTGATGTGGCTTCTTGTTCTGCTATGTTTGAATTATTAAAAGATTTGACAAAAGAGAATAGAGTATTTGAAGGTTATGAAATTATAAATGCATCTGGAATAAAGGCTGGTTCTGGTATAGATGCTCTAAAACCAGTGAATATTGCTTTAAATAGAAATGGGAAAACTCCAATGGAGAATTAAACAATTACACTAACATGTGGAAAATTAACTACAGGTGTGACTGTTCCCCCCTGGACAGGTATATTGATTTTGAGAAGTTTATCTAGTCCAGAATCTTATTTTCAATCTATATTTCGTGTTCAAAGCCCTTGGGTGGTTAAAAATAAAATTACTGGTGATACACAAATTATCAAAGATAGATGTTATGTTTTTGACTTTGCTCCAAATAGAGCATTAAGGGTTGTTTCTGATTATTGTAGTAGGGCAATAATTAAATCTAATTCAAACACAAATAAGGAATTACAAAATCCAGAAGATGTTGTAGTATCGTTTGTTAATTTTCTTCCTATATTTTTCTCTGATGGATATTCAATGAGCAAACTAGATGCCAAAGGATTATTGGATTATGTTTTAACTGGAACTTCATCTTCAATGTTGGCTAAAAAATTTCAAAGTGATTCTGTTATAAATCTTGACAGTAACACTCTTACTAAATTAAAAAACAATCAACCATTAATAGATGAACTTTCACAAATTGAAGCATTTAGAAAATTAAAAAATCAACTTGATATAATCATATCAACAGACAGTCTAGTTAAAGATGCAAAAATAAGTAATAAAGAGTTGTCTTCAGATGTTAAAAGTAAAGTAGATGAGGCAAAAAAACACAGAGAAACAATTCAAAAGTTATTAAAAAAACTGATTACTAGATTACCTATTTTCATGTATCTTACTGATGATAGAGAGTCATCTATTGAAGAATTAATTTTAAGTATAGAACCAGATTTATTTGTTAAATCAACAGGAATTTCCATAGAATCATTTAAGGAATTATGTAGATTGAATGTTTTTAATAGGGATGAATTGACTATGGCTATATTTGCTTTTAAAAAATATGAAGAGGCAAGTCTTTCATATTTAGATGGAGTAGTTAAAGAATCAGAATTTATTGCTGGTTTTGATAATGTATTTACAAAAGAAGAAGCAAGAAAATTAATGGAAGAAAGAATAGATTTATAACTATTTAATCTTATATTTATTGTTCCAAGCAATATAAAGCCATATATGATTTTCTAATCCGTGTATGGCTTTTGTAGTTGACCAAGTTTTTCTTGCCAATCTATTCATATCGTGCCTCATACGGGCAAAAGTATTGTTGATAGAGAACAAGGGGTCAAATTCTTTATCACCATCTCTCTTTGACTTCTTCTTGCCGGCTGTGATTTGTTCCAATTTAGCATTGGGAACTTGATTGGTTATCCATTTGTTGTAAGAAGTGTGGTTGTCACACTTGAATGTTATGTTTGGGTCAAAGCAATTTTTGATAGACACCAACATAGCCTGAAATTTCTTACTTCTCTCATCGTCATACCATTGATATTTTTGGATACCTATCTGTGCCAGAGTTCCCCTAGCAGGCATTTTGGCAACACTGAAGCCTAGAATTTCACCAGTCTTAACCCTTACCACCAAAGGAACAGACAAAGGCTTTGCACGAGCATGTATATAGGTTTCCATCTCATCCACCTGGACAAAGGTAGTCTGTATGGTCTTCAAGTGTTTGTAGTGAGCCTTTTTGACTTGTTCAGCCAAGTAGTTGAAGTGAGCAACCACAGTGTTGTATTCCACTTCCAAAATCTTGCTTGCTCTTCTCAATGACACACCAGACACAAGCAACTTGAAAAGTTCCTGGTTTATCTTGGGCTTCTTCTGGTTAGCAGATGGTAAGTCTGTATGTGTGGAGAAGTTCTTTTTACAAGCCTTACATTGATACCTTGGAGTCTTCTGATTGGTAGACTTTGGCTTGTAGTAGCCATTCTTAACATACCAATTTTTTGGTGTTCCAGTATGGTTTTGGCAAGTAGTGTTAGGGCAATTTTTCATAGACTTATCCACAGAATTCTTGACTTATAACACAAATTTGAGTCAAAACAAGCCTAAGTCATTGTCAGCATTAGTGAATCGGTTAAGTCATCCACATTATTTTAAGTCAGGTAAAAAATATAATTATTGACTTTTTTATCTTTTAGCCATAAAATTCACCAACTAAAAGGATATATCATCATGAATAACATTAATACATTAGTAAAGAAAGAAGACCGTTTATTTATTGTTGAAGTTGTTTCTGTTTCTAAAAAAAGATATGCCATTCGTGGAGAAACAATAATTCATGCTTATGATACTATTGTCTGTCAAGAAGCCACACCATTTGAGACAACACATATTGATGATTCTATTTTTAATGGAAAAGAAATTAATGAACAAGAATTTTTAGAAAAAGAATTTGATATTCTTGATCCACTTACTAACGAAGAAAAAGTTAAATTAATTCACAATATTAACTATAATTCATGATTAACAAAACATCTTCTCCCTTAAATATTAAGATGTTTTTCCCTGTTACCCTTTAAGAATTTTAATCATTTTTAAAGCAAGGGCTTCAAACCAATCTTCTTTATGACCTCTTGTTGTTTCTGCTGCTACCCCGATTCTAATACCTGATGTTTCAACAAAACCTCTTTTATCATTAGGAACTCCATTTTTATTAACGGTAATTCCATTGGCCTCTAAAAGATTCGCATACTCTTTTCCACTTATGTTTTCTTTTGTTAAATCTATTGTCATCATATGAGATTCTGTGCCACCACTGACAATATCTATATTATTTGCTTTAAAAATTTTGGCCATAGCTTTTGAATTTAATTTAATTTGTCTAGCATATAATTTAAATTCTGGTTGACTAGCCTCATAAAAACATTGAGCTTTAGCTGCAATAATGTGCATTAATGGTCCACCTTGTGTTCCTGGAAATACAGCACCATTAATTTTTTTAGAAAAAGATTCATTCATCCACATAATTACACCACCCCTTGGACCACGTAGTGTTTTATGTGTTGTGCTAGTTACAACATCTGCATAAGGAAGTGGATTTGGATATTCTTTGGCAACAATTAATCCACTATAATGACTTACATCTGCCAATAAAATAGCACCTACACTATCTGCTATTTCTTTAAATTTTTTCCAATCAATTATTTGACTATATGCACTAGCTCCAGCTATTACCATTTTTGGATTCTCTTTTAATACCAACTTTTGTATTTCTTCATAATCTAATAACCCCATGCTGTTAACACCATAACTTACAGAATTAAACCAAGCACCACTAATATTTACTGAGGCTCCATGACTTAAATGACCACCACTAGATAAATCCATTCCTACGATAGTATCATTTGGACTTAAAAAAGCTTTAAATACAGCAAAATTTGCATTTGCTCCACTATGTGGCTGAACATTTGCATATTCACATCCAAATAGATTTTTTAAATATGTTATTGCTAAAACCTCTATTTCGTCTACATTTTCGCATCCATTATAATATCTTTTACCAGGCAAACCTTCAGCATATTTATTAGTGAATTCAGAACCACATAAATCCATAACTGCTTTACTTACAAAATTTTCACTTGCAATTAACTCTATTGTTGTTGCTTGTCTAACTTTTTCTTTTTCTAATATTTTTACAATACTTAAATCAATCATATATTCCTCTTTTTTTATATTAACTTTATTAAACTTATACTTATTCAGACAAAATTTATTTTAAAAACTTCTGATTAATTACCTTGTATAAATAAACTTATCACTTTTATATCTTCAAAAGAGTTATCAATATTTTTATCTAAAATCAATACCCAAAATTTTAATTTTGTATGTTTTTTATTTTTTCTTGACTTTTTTTATAATGTAAAAGATATTTAGTAAATTAATGTCAGAACAAATATGAATTCAACATCTTTAAACCTCTCTTTAGAATCTATTGAAAAATCCATTTTAGAATTTTGTCAAAATGGAAATCTTTATTCCATTAAAAAAATATTAACAAACCCTCAATTTAAAGACTATATAGACATTTCATTTAATATTGAAAATTTAATTTTGGAAGCCATTAAATATGGACATTTAGATATTATTGAATATCTTTTTAGCAATATTGAAGACTACAACACACACAATATTGAAAAAAATCAATTTATTATTAAATCTTGTGAATATGGGCAATTAAAATGTTTAAAATATTTTTTAAGTATTCTTTTTATAGATGATAAATATTTCAAATCATGTGAAGAAGGATTTATTTATGCTTGCCATAACAACCATATATCAATTGTTGATTATTTTACAAAAAATCACATCATACCGTATGATATTCATAACATAATGTCTGAAGGACTTATTCTTGCTTGCAAATGGGATAATATTAGTATTGTAAAATATTACATATTTGATCTATGCTTTAACATCAATCACTCAACTCTTCAAAGTATTAATTATCTTAACTTATCGGTAGAAATTAAAACTCTTATTTTTGTAAGAACACTTATGATTGATTTAGCTTTAACAACTAATGAAAATAAAGAATTTAGTAAAATTTAAAGCATAAATTTATTCAGCATTTTAGTAATATCAGGGAAAGTCTCCATTTTTGATAATTCTTCTGATACTTTTTCATCTAAAATCTTTTCATCTATCTCTTTTTGAAATGAATCCAATAATTCCTTAGCATACTTATGGTCATCTGCACTCATTTGTTCATACCAATCCTTTAACACTGTTGGACTAGCACCTAAAAGAAAAGCTAAATTGTCACGGTCTTTTTCATTCATCTATATCTCCTAAAAATTTTTTGGATTATATACTAATTTTTTTATGTTGTGTACAAAAATTTTGTCAAGTGTTTTTAATTTAATAAATATAAATAAATATAACTCCTTGTCAGTATTAATCTTTTTGCTTCAAATCATGATTTTTTTGATTGAAACTTATTTTATTGTGTTGACATATTTTTTAATTTGGCGTAAATTTACTAACTTAAGTGCCTTATGCGTCAATTAGAAAAGGTTTGATTCGTCAGAACAATCTAAATCTATTCCTTCCCGATTGGGGTGCTTAAAACCACAACAAATACTCTATGTTAAGGCAATGGGGAAAAAAACTGATAACCTATCCTTGTTATATAGGATAGCCATTTAAAAGTATAATTGTTGAACTATGGTTATTAAAAATAGTACAATGGAATCATAGCAAACTATTACCGAAGCTGAATCTGGACCGGGCTATGGAATCTTAAGGGATTTGAATCAGAGACTTGTGAACCTTAAATTTAGCAAGGCCGTAACTGGGGCAGTTGTCTTAGACGTGCAAAAGCCGAAGTTAAATCGATTTGATTTGGCTAAGGGTAAACTTTGCCGCTCAAGGCATCGTTTTAAATTCAATAATAAATAAATAGATAGAAGTTAATTATTTATTAATAAATATCATGAAGAAGATAGAAGAATAAATAAATGGAGGAATTTTTTAAATTTTGTTTTTAACCTTATTCTCATTATTGCATGGCAAGTTCCTGTTTAACTGTCTACTTTGAAAAAATGGATAGAGCGAATTTTTTGGTAACTTTAATTCCTTTATTATTTCTATAGAAAGTAGTCTTTTTGCAGAGTCTAATTTAGATTCAATATTTTTTGACGATAATTCATTATTTTCAACTAATTTTTTAAAATACAAATCTAAATCTTCTATTTTTATTTTTTTATTATTTTGTTTAATTAATGAAAATTTATATTCAAAAGATTCGTTAAGATATTCTTTTATATTTTTATTTTTATTTATTAATTCAATCATTTTTTTATCTTCTTGTCTGAATGAGTCTATGCTAATGTTATCAATCCAAACTTTTGCAAAATCTTCAAAATATTTAGACTTTAAATCAATAATTGATGTAATTATTTCAATTGGTTTATGCTGAATTAATTCTTTTAAGGCAATTTTTTGATAAATTATTGATTCATCCATTAACCTTAAAAAAACACCCTTATATTCTGAAGAATTTATACCAACAAAATAAACTATAGAGCTTAAGTCTTTTGAGTGTATTAAATATTCCTTTATTAATTTTGGACTTAAATTTTTTATATTTTGTCGTGTCGGTGAATGGTTACTTAACCAATAGTTCATATATTTATCTTTCACTTCATCTTCTAAATATGAAAATCCTTCTATTTTTGTTAATGTAGTTAGAATATATTCACTATTAAGTTTGTTTTCCATAGGTAATATTTTATATTTTGATGGATTTTGTTTTAATATTTCAAATATAAATTCTTTTTCACTTAAAAATTCTTTAAAAATTTCATCTGAAATAAAATTACAATTATTTATGAAGTGTTCTTTTGCAACAACCATATAAGATGAAGGGAATTTATTTTTAATTTCTATTAAAAAATCGTTATTTTTTGACAACATTAAAGATTCACACAACCAATCTTTATCACTCCTTAATTGATTTGTAATTTTTGGAAACATTTGTATAAATTTATTGTTGAAAACTTCTGTTCTTATTTTTAATGATTTCCAAAATTCAACATCAGAAGAATATCCCTGTAATATATCCCCCCATTTTAACTCAAATTTCCAATCATTATCATAATCATAATCATAATCATCATAATCATTCCGATAATTTGGATTATAATTATTCCAAACTGCAATAGCAACTCTTCTATCTGAATTTATTAATTCTTGTGATGGTAACGTTCTAAAATTATTATTCTCTACTGTATTATAAAACTCATTTAATATATTCATTATTTATCCAAACCTCTTATTATTCTATACTAAGTTAATTTTAACATTTAACCATTAAAATACAACTATTGACAAATATTACCTTTTTTACCATTATTCAAAAACGAAAGGAGCAGAGTATTTGAAATAGATTAAACCAATTAATTTAAGTAGAATATAATGATTAAACAAAATTTCGCTAATGAAAAAATAAACTCATTTATTTTAAATGATAAAAAAGTCAAAAATGATAAATCTTCATTTTTAATAAATGGAAAAAGAAATTGTGAAAGAAGAAGAGAATCAAGATTGAATTCTGGTCGTAGGGAAATTGAGCTAATAATGTATATTTAGTTTGTTTATTGTATCATGAAATCATCAATTAATTATTAATTGATGATTTCATGATACATTTATACTATTATTTTATTAAAAAGTTTCGGTCTAATATTTAATCTTTTAGGAATGCATACTTCTCTGTCTATCTCATGAAAAAACTCATTTTTCATAGTGCCATTAAGATCAATACCATCTTCTGTGAATCTTTCCAAATCTTCAATATGGTAGTTATGTAATTTTTTCAAATTATTTTTTTTGATATTAAATAATTTATTTTTCAGAGTATTCACACTATAGGTTGAACACCAAAACATTATTCTTCCTAATGCTACCCCTAATGGGCCAATTATAGCAAGCTTAATAGTTTGGTCTAAGAAACTAGACCAGTCAATAAAAGTGATAGTAACTATTGCTTCAATAACAAAAATAAATCCTGCAACAATAATTAATTTTATTAAATCCATTACTTCTGAATCTTCTATTGTATTTTTCATAAATAATCCTATTTCTTTCATTGAATAGGTACCATATCTAATATTTAAATCAATAGAAGTTCCACTTCAATAAGAAGAAGTGTGCAAATTTTTGATAAGTGGTATTATTTTATAAAAATTAATCTTCACCAAGTTTTAATATATCATCCATTTCATCGGATAATGTATCGTCATTACTAAGTGCTTTAGGTTTTTGGAATAATTTTGGAGATTTTGCTGGTGATTGTTCTCCTGTCCACTTAGAGAAGCCACTACCATCTTTATCTGACATATAGTACCATTGTTTTTTATCTCCATCCCAACGACCACCAGCAGCCTTAACTTCATCTTTATCTGCAAATGGAACATTTAAGTGTATTCTTGTTGCATTTGGATCAGACTGAACAATTGTTGAAGGATCAAAACTTGACCACTTTTTAAACTTGCTAGCATCAGCTTCATCAGGAACATACCAAGACTTTAACTCTTTATCCCATTTTGCGCCTAATTGCTTTGCATCTTCTTTTTCAGAAAATGGAACTTTAATATAGTTTTTCATAATTAACCTTATTGAATTATTAGTATATAATAAAAAGATGTTTTGATTTATGCAAGTTTTTTTTGTTATTAATTATAAAATTTATTTAAAAATCGTCTTTATTTTTTACTTTTTATATTTTATATTTTATATTTATAATTCAATATAACTTAAATAAGAAACATGCAAAATTACATCGATTTATCCAAAGAAGAAATTAACGAGGAACTTATTAATAGTTCAAAAAATGGAAATATTAACCAAATTAAGTTTTTATTAACATCTCCACTATTAAAATATCATGCTGATATTCACCACAAAGAAGATAGTTGCCTAGTTTCTGCTTGTAAGCATGGTCATTTGGATATTGTAAAATATCTATTAACCTCTATAGATTTATTTGAAAAATCAAATATTAATGCCAATAATGATTTTTGCTTTCAAATGGCATGCAAATACGGACATATTGAGATTGTAGAATATTTAAGCTCTTCATTAGAATTAGATGTGCATTCCAATATTCATTCAAATCACGACATATGTTTTCAAATGGCATGTGGTTCTGGTCATCTTAATATTATCAAATACTTACTTACATCTCCATTATTAAGCACTCATTCTGACATTCATTCTTCTAATAACTACGGATTATTATTAGCATGTTTAAATGGTCATTTTAAAGTTATTAAATTTTTACTTACTTCTAGTGATTTAAAGCAACATGCTGATTTACATGCTTTTGAAGACAATGTTTTTATATCAGCATGTGAGAAAGGATTATTTAACCTTCTTGGATTTTTAATTTTTGATTTAAAAATTGAAAAAACAAAAGATATTATTTTTTATTTAGAAAAAAAACCAAAAAAACAAGTAGAAAATATGTTTACACTTCGAGATATTAATTCTTATTAATAAAATTAACCTGGTGAACTAGAATAAGTTACTTTCATTGAGTCATTATTCACTTTATTGACATTTTTTATGAAAGAGTTTCTAACTTTAGCTATATTGCAATTTACTTTTTCTGGAGAAAGAGAAGATAAATTCATTTTTTTTAAATCTTGTGAATTTGCAGCATTTAGGCCACTTAATGTATTTAATGACTCTTTAGTTTGATAGCTAGGAGAATTAATATCTCTATTTGCACTTTTTACTAAAAGTTGACAAGTTACAATCGACTGATTTTCTAACTCTACATTATGTTGATGTATATTTTGATACATCATTGAAGATATACCAATAGATACAATGGCATAAAAGATTTAATTTTCATTACATTCCATTAGTAATATCATTTAGTATAACACCACGAATTAGAAAGTAAATATAATAAAATAAAATAACTTTATCTTTTCACATGTTATCATATACAATACTTTGTGGATATTTTATGAAAAAAATTAAAGATACTGAATTAATTAATATAGAAAATGAGTGCAAAGCACTGTATAATTTTAATGCTGAAAAATGGGAAGGTATTTCTTTTGAAAAAATTAAAGAAATCATTGAATACAGTTTTCATGCAGGAATTCAAGCTGGTCAATATTGGATTAATGAATTAGATTTCACAGATTTTTTTCAGGATTGGGATATGTCTAGGAAAAACCCAGATAGCTGTAATATAAAAGAAGATAAAGATTTATATCTTAAATATATTATATCTTATGACTCAATTCATAATATAGGATATAGTTTATTTTCTGGTTCAACATCTTATAAAAAAATTATTATGAAAGATTGGGACTACTCTAAAATTTGCAATAGGGTTTCAAAAGAAGTTTTAACTTTAATACCAGATTCAAATAAATTTAAACCTAAGGGATGGAATGAACTTAAAAAAGATTATTCTGATTTTGATAGATTTGATGAATATGCAAAAGAACACAGTAAGCATGACCGAATAATTTTTAATGGTGTAAATTCTTCAAGTGCTGGTGCCGGTGGATTCCATGAAAGAATTTCCTTACCTAATGTTATGTATGATGATATTTGTCAAAGAAGAAATCCACTGAGAGTAATTACTAGCTCTGCCTTTTCTCATGGTCTTTTTGTATCTAGTCATAATAATACTGTAAACATAATAAATGAAATGCAAGAACTAAAAAAAGAATTGTTTAAACCTGAAAACTTTAAACAAATGATATATATTGAGAACATACCTTCAATTGCTAAAAATAAAATATTACAAGCTATTTTTATAACAAATGAAGAAAAATTGAAAAAATATTATGTAGGTATTGAAAAAGAATACCATGACCAAGATAGTCTTGAAAAACATATTCTTTCTAAGGTTAAGCAATTAAAAAATATGAAACCATTGTCTTAAGAAGAAAAAAAGATAAGAAGCAAAAAAGATATTGAAGAAATGTTGGCTAGATTTGCAAAAGATGATACAAAGGAACAAATTAAAATAGATGAACTTGAAGAAAAAAGAATATCTAAAGTAGCCTTTGACTGTCTTGAAGTTAAAAATAAAAAATCAAATCACCCATGAAAAACTCAATTGTAAAAAATGAATTAAAACATATTCTAAAAGAAGATAACCTTCTTTTAGTTTTTAATGAAGATGGATTTTTATTTAATTACCAATTAGTTAAAGAGTCCAAATATAACTCAAATATTGAATAAAATAAACTATAAATTAGTGAATTTTTATTTAATGAATTTTGATTTTTTTTCTAATGTAGTAGAACACAAAAACAGAAGATGTATTGAAACAAATAATAATATTTTAATTAAACTACTCTCTAACTTATTAGATAAAAACCTTTTGCCTTTGGAGCAAATTAAAAAAATTTCTTTCGATGAAAGAACTAAACCATATTGTTCTTGGTATGAGCTAAAATCACTCTTTATGTATGGTGATGTTAACATTTCTATTATTTCTAAAAAGTATATTGGTAGTTTTTCAAATAGTGATTTAAATGATATTTTAACTTCAATAATAAAAACTAATAATCCAATAGATAATTTACTTTGTTTTACAAAAAATCATATAGAGAAGATTAAAAACAATCATATTAATTTTCTAAATGATTATTTTCTTAAAAATGCAAACAAAACTGAAATGTCTCAATTTTTACAAGTTCTTTCTCAAAACAATAAAGAAATAAAATCATCTTCTCTTTTTGAAGAAAAAGAAAATCAATTTGAATATCTTAATTTAAATATTGATTTTTTAATGGAAAAGTATTATTTTTCTATTAATAATACAGTTGGTACTATTAACCATTATGAGAAAATAATTAAAGATACAGCTTCTTTTTTAAAAACCCAAAAGAAAACCTTATGGTTTGACAATATTTATGTAGAAAATAGATTAACATCACATGCAGACTTTTTACTCATAATAAATACAAAAGATGGTTTTAAGTAAAACAAATCTTTACTGAATATTTACAGGTTTATGTTTCTGAAATAATTCAAATGCAAGCCATAAATAATTCTTCATCAATTTTTGATGCTCATAAACAAATGAAGGATAATAGAGAAAAAATTTCTAATTTTATTTTACTTAATTTAGAACTAAACATTAACAACAATACAACAAAAAAAGTTAAAATATAATCCACTCATATTTTCTGTAAATTGAAATTAATTAACACTATAGTTGTATTTTGTGTTAAAATAACTTAATCAACTATGGAGAACAAATATGAAAATGAAAGCAAGTAAAATTCAAACACTTCTAACTAGAATTTTGGAGTTAGGAAAAGAACAAGAGACATGGATTGATAGTTTGCCAAATGAAATTAGTGGAGCATTTATGGATAATGGATATACCAATTCTAAGTCCATTCAAGTTGATGTTTTATTAGATTTTATTTTTGACACTTGGGCTGAAGATGTTTCTTATTTTCTTTATGAACCTTCCCCTCATGGCATTACTACAGATAAGGGTGATTATGTAATTACTAATGTTTCTGAATATGTTAGTTATATGGTTGCCGAAGGGTTTGCTGAAGAAGATAGAATTTAATTGTTAAAATATATTTAAAAAAGTGTTGACAAAAAGTTTTTAATGTGTCATAATTCAATCATATTAAATTAAATACAAAAGGTTAATAAAAATGTTTTTCGTAAAAGTTTCCAGTTCTAGTAGCTCATCAAGTTCTTCAATGAACAGGGGTGCTTATTGCTGAAAATTTAAGTTAATTAAAGAATTCAAAAAGCACTCAGGTAAAAACAGAGTGCTTTTTTTATTGTGATTATGAGGTTAAATTGTTAAGTGTATGCCTGAGAGATTTAAGGGTGACACAGTATAAAGTTCTAATAGCTACATATTCTGTAATATATGCGAAAGGACTCACAGGTTCGAATCCTGTTGCACTTTACAATTTAAGTTTTGGAATCGTGGCAGAGTTGGTTTATTGTAACATCTTGGAAAGGTGTAGGTCTGTAAAAAGGTCCGTGAGTTCGAATCTCACCGATTCCTCCAAGTCAGTATTGAAAGGGTTTTATTTTAAGGAAAATTGGGCGAGTGGTTTATGCCAGCAGTCTTGAAAACTGCCGAACTGTTAAAGGTTCCGTGAGTTCGAATCTCACATTTTCCGCCAAGAGTATTGTTAAGTTATTAGGAAAGTGAAGCATGTGGCAAAGCTAATAGACTGCTAATCTATGATTCAGAAATGGGTCGGTGGGTTCGAATCCCACACTTTCCGCCAAGTTTTTATAGTGAGTTGGGTGAGTTGGTTTAAACCAGTTTCCTGCTAAGAAACCGTTCCCATTAAAAGGAACCGTGGGTTCGAATCCCACACTCACTGCCAAATTTTTGTTATGTTATGAATTAGGAAGTGCAAACCAATTGGTGATGGTAGCTGTTTTGAAAGCAGTCGAGTGTTAATAGCGCCTTGGGAGTTCGACTCTCCCCACTTCCGCCAAATTATAGTTATTAAATATTGACTGTTATTAATACTATTAAGATAAGCAATTAGGAAGCTCTACTGTATCGGTGAGCAGCACAGCCTCGAAAACTGTTTGATTCAGAAATGGGTTTGTGGGTTCAAGTCCCACAGCTTCCGCCATAATTTTTGATTATATTTATTTTCACAAATATGCCTAACCCATTTTGTATTACAAGCATTTTAATGATATAATTTGCGAAATTCTTGGACAAGATGGTGGAACAATTGAATAAATTTGCATGGCATGTAACCCCCACTAAAAACATTAAATCTATTATTGAAAATGGATTGTGTCCTAATACACCTTGAGATGATGGTGATTTAGCTATATCCTTATTTAAGACAAAAGAAGATGCAATTATAGAATCTCAATCTTGGTTAAGCCAAAAATGGAATAATATTCCATTTTCATTAATTAAAATAAATATTGTTGGTCTAATCCTTACTGAAACTTTTCATTATGAATTAATAACTACAGATAGTAATCCAATTAAAAGTGAACGATTTGTAATCATTATCCATTTTAACCCTTTATTAAAGACAAATATAAATAAATATTAAAATTATATTTTTATTTTCTTATTTTCTTTCTTATCATTAGTTGTTATTTTAGTATTTTCAATAAGGGTATTATAAAGTAAGTTATAATTTAACCTTTTAATAGCTGGCTCAGAATAATTATTCTTTGTATTCTCTTTAATTAATTGAACTATATGTTCTGTAGGAGAAATACTTAAATCATAAATTAAATAGTCTATTATATCTATAATTTTTTTATTAATACTAATTCCATTTGCATCTCCAGAAGGTAAATTCTTATCTTCTATATACATTTCCTTAATTAAATTATCAAAAATTTCATTTATATTCTTATCTAAATTAATATGTTTCTCAAGTTCTTGTGATGATATAAGATATTCTATAATTTTTGTTTGTAAATTTTCTACTGCACCAAATAAAGCACTATCATCATTATAATGCAAGTCTGCATGTATTTCTAACTCATGTGAACTTAATAAATATTTAACAAATGGTAACTTACCATAATAACAAGAACTCAAAAATGCTTCATTTCTATTGTATTGTAAATCAGAATAAATTTCATTTTTAGTTAATTCAGAGTCAACCCAATACGGTTTTAATTTTTCTAGCTTCCCTTATTTAATTAGATTTCTCATGTCTGTTAACATGACTTTTTCAAATTTCAAATTTTTATTCATTCTTTAGTTTCATTTTTTTATTATAAAATATTAATAATGACTATGCAAATTGATTTATAATCATTAATTAACTACAATATATTATTTAAGGAATTTTATGCAATTACATTATGGTAATTTAATTGAGCAAGTTAAAAATGGTGAATTTGATGTAATAATACATGGGGCTAATTGTTGGCACACGATGGGCGCAGGAATTGCTAGACATATTAAAACAAATTTCCCTGAAGCTTTTGAATCTGATAAAAAAACTGGTTATGGTGATAAAAATAAGCTAGGAACTTTTTCTGAAGCTACGATTGAAAGAAATGGTAATACCTTCACTGTGATTAATGCCTATACTCAATATCGTTATGGAACAGACAAAGATCATTTTGATTATGATTCATTTCCTTCTTTATTACAGTTAATTAAATCTAAATATGGAGATAAAAGAATCGGAATTCCTTTAATTGGATGTGGGCTAGCTGGTGGCGATGAACAAAGAATTGTTCAAATGATTAAAGACAACCTAGAAGGTGTTGATTATAAATTGGTTGAAATTGATAGTAATAGAAAATTAAATTATAAAGAAGATATTCTACAAACAAAAAATGAAATTGCTTTTACAAAAGTCTCTCTTCCATTTGGGTGGATGGGAAACATGGCTCCATATTCAATAGTTTATGAATGTCAAACATATAAAACAACCGAAGCTTTATTTCAATCTTTACGCTTTGTTGAATTTGATAATGTGCAAAAAGAAATAATTGCAGAAAAATCTCCAATGTCAGCTAAAATGGTAGCAAAGAAATACAAACATTTATTAGCAGAAACTGGTTATGAAGTTATGGGTGAAAAAGATGTAAAAAATATGCAATTATGTATTCAATTAAAATTAGAACAGTATCCAAATTTAACACAACAACTTATTGATACTGGAAAGGCAGTTATAATAGAGGATTGTTCAAGTTGGCCAAGAGACTCTGGATTATTCTGGGGTGCCGCTTATCAAAATGGTAATTGGGTTGGAAAGAATATCTTAGGTGAAATTCTAATGGATTTTAGAAGTAAATTACAAAACAATAATAAATTAATAATGAACATAGAAGAACTCCCAAAAATTAAAGAAGAAGTAATTTCAAAAGAATACACCTTTTTCTTCCACTTAACCTCACCATTCAGCAATTTTCATCCAGCTAGATTTGAATACAAAGATTTAACTTTCATTTCTAATGAACAGTTTATGATGTATTCAAAAGCTAAAATATTTGGTGATGAAGCTACTGCTCAAAAAATTATTGAAATCAACAATGAACCTTTAGCTCAAAAATTTATAAACGGTGAATTAAGTAGATATGATATAACGAAAGATAGAGACTTATCCTCACAATGGCAAAATCTCATGATGAAGGCTAAAAAGCTTGGGCGTGGTGTGCAAAACTACAATGAAGAAATATGGAATAAAAGAAGAAGTAAGATCGTATTGTTTGGTGCTAGATTAAAATTTACTCAAAATTTAGATTTGAAACAAATCCTTGTTAATACTGGTGATACTTATATGGTTGAAGCATCACGTTTTGACCCTATTTGGTCTTGTGGGCTAACAGAATATGATGCCAAAAGAACACCACCAGAAAATTGGCCTGGACTTAACCTTTTAGGCAAAGTTCTTGATGAAGTTAAATCTGAATTTAAAAATGAATTGGTTAAAAAACCTAAGCCATAAGGAATTAATTTGGGTTTTGACAAATATAGTAAGCTCCAATATAATTCAAGTAATTTTATTATATTAGGGAATAATTATTTCTAAATTTGAAATCACTGGGGAAAATGGAAAAACAACCACATTTAACTTTAAGTTTGATAATGGGCTGCCTACTAAACCAATTATTAATCCAGCCTATGTTATTGGGTATAACAAAGAAGATAAATTTTATGCATTATCTATGTATTTTACTGAAAAAGATTTAAAACAATTGGATGACTTGGATATAGATGATGTTTATTTTTCAAAAGATGAATTATGGTTGTCCATCAATGATTATTATGTTGTTTTTGGAAATTTATCTGATAAAATCATAAATGAAGTAAAAAATAAAAAGCTAGTGTATTATTTTTTCAGAGAAGATAATACATTTATAGATGGAGTTCAGCTTGAGTGATGTACAAATTAAATTTTTAGTTAGACTTTAATAAAAAGAAAAAAATACAACTTAAAAAAACAGAAGAATTATCTAATGAAAATAGAAATCATTTTGTTAAATATTTATTTAATTTAAACAGTGATAAAACATTACTAACTAGATTAGAAGAACAAATAAGAGAAGCACTATCCCAACATAGATTTTTTTTAAATGCTAATTTACCACCACAATTTGATATAGAAATAGTTAGAGAAACAAAAACAGAACAATTAGAGCATTATTTAAGAAAAGACAACAAATTCTTTTTCAAAACAATACAAGAGTTATTTTTATCTGAAAAGGAAAAACACAGAAAAAATAAACAAGATAAAATATCTGCTGAATCTAGTCAAAGAGACTCTTTATTAGGGAATATTCCTAGAATAAAATTATCAACAGATTATGCCAAAGAATTTAATCCTAAAAAAACACCAATAATTTTTGATAAATTTTTAACTGAACTTAGAAAGTCAGTTCCTAATAGTATTCAATCAGAAAATATTAATGAATCTAGCCAAATAATAACTGAATTAATTGTTTTGCACGAGTCTGCACACATTATTCTTGATAATAAAATAAATAAAACATATCTCAAATTAGCATATGAAATTAAAGATAAAACTTATGATGGTATTACTACATATTTAGCAAAAGAAAATTATAATGATGGCAATGTTTCACAATGCTATAAATATGCTAAAAAAACACTAAACATAAAACAGAACATAAAGACAAATTAAATATCTATGATACTGTTGATGTAATAGATAAAGTGATTCAGTCAAATTATTAAATTAAAAACTAATGTAATTTCAATTGCTGTTTATTAATGGCATTATTTGTATTGATTTTTACTATTTCAGAAATACTATCTAAATCACAATTATCAATTGATTGTAGTGGTTTATTATTCATCAAGAAAAAACAATCATAATCATTAGCTCCAAAAAGAGTCTGCTCATTAAATTTTATAATATTTTTTCCAATAGACTTAACCCTTAAACTGTGTAATTGAATATCCTCTAAGAATAAGTTTTCAGGCTCTTTAATTATTGATTTTGGCATTAAACTTAAGAATACAGAAATTCCAAATTTTAATTTATCTAATTCATTATTTTTAACTGATTTTGCATAGTCTATTAAGCTATTTTTATTTGGAATAATAAACACTTTATGATTAGTATCTTCTTCTATTAAACAAATTACAGGATATTTCATATTTTTATCTTTATCTAGGTACAATAATTATACTGCAACTTAAACAAATAGCAATAATTGTGGAAATTACTATCTAATCCTAAAACATAATCACATAACTTAACAACTTCAATTTATAATTTATATTATAAAATCATTGGCATATAAAAAAATATTATATATAATAAATTTATATTTTAAAAAATAGGATAAAATATGTTTATAAGGCCAATAGGAAGAAATTCTTTACAAAAAATTTCAAATACTCAGTATTTTCCAGACTTAACATTTAAAACAGAAAAAGAATTTATTGATTATATTATTAATGAACCAATTGTTAATTTTTTTAAAATTACACATTTTGGATTTAAAAAAACTGATGAAAATGGATTTTTGGCTTCTAAAAAATGTAAAATAAAAGATAAAGAATTTAATGAAAATACAATTTTTGTTCTAGATAAAAATAATAATAATATAAAAGAAACTCATTGGGCAGGTTGTATTGAATTAATATCTAATGAAGTTATTGATAATATAAAAAATAAGAGATTCTAGTTTAAATAACAAAATGAACAAAACAAATAAACCTATTTAATTTAATTTGATTGATTTTATCCAATTTTTAAATTTATTGTATTTATTTGGTTTGTATTTATTTGGTTTGTATTTATAGTATTCTTCATCACTTGGAAGCTCTAATGGATCCCAGGCTGCAGTAACATCAATAGCTTGATAATCTTTTAATTTAAGAATTAATGATTTATTTTGCTCTGTCAGCCAAATTGATGATGTGAAATTTTGTGCATAAACTTCTGCCATATGATTAATTATAAAAAAACTTTTATGGTCAAAGTATCTAAATAACTCTTGAATATTTGTATTATTAACACCATATGTTAATTCACATAAAGCACCAGCAATAGCACAATTTGTATCCGTGTCTGAACCTATAAACAATACATTTTTACATGTTTCCTCAAAAGAATTAGATTCCAAATAACAACTGATAACACGAGGCAATGTATCTTCAGCATAGATGTAATAACCTGATAATTCATGATATTTATTAACAGAAACTAAATCATAACCGTATTCTTTAAAAATATTGCTAACAATTTCTTTTGGATTATTTGGTGTTTTCTTTAATGTAAAAAGAATTTTTAAATAACATTCTGTTGTCTTAAAAGACTCTTCGTGATTATGGCTAGTTTTTGTGCATAAATAACCAATTTTTTTAATTTTCTCCCAATCATCAAAATGTATTATTATTGGAGTAATTCTCATTAAGCAACCATTACCTTTACTATTAGATGATTGATATTTATTTTGAGTCGTCCACTTAAAAAATGATTTACCATATCCAGCCATTGGAAACTTGGAAACAATACTTTTAAATTCATTAAAAAACAACTGTTCTATTTCTTCATCAGTAAAACTTTCATTTGTTTTTATTATTTCACATACTTTAGATACAGCATATGTGCAAACAGTATCATCTGTCCATGAGCATGCACTATGAAATAGCCTAACATCAGTTTCTTGAGTTGAAAAAAATTCAAATCTAGAACCTATTATGTCACCAAGAACAACATTAAACATATTTTTCTAATTCTTTAGCAGTATTAAGCTCTTTAACATAAGTATCAATTTTAGCCAAAGCAATGTCTATATTTTCCTGCATTTCTTTCACCATAGACACATCTGGAATAAATCCGTCATCCATACCTTTTAATTTCCCATTTCCCAATAAAACATAAAAAGAGTCTGCATAGAAAACAGAAAAGTTATTTGTATCACCTCTTGGAATAATTGCTAAAATTGCAGGGCTTTTTATACTTTTTTTCATAATATGATTGATTAGATTAGTTAAACTAATTTTAATACAATAAAATAAAATGTAAAACTTTATTCCGTTTAGAAAAAAAATACAACCATCTATCTATTTTTACTTTTTCGCCTATAATGAATTTATGAAAAAATTTTATACTATATTTAATACAATAAAGAAATCAATGGAATTAGAAAATTTTATTCAGTATGCCTTTAAAGCTAAAAGTTTTACTCAAAAAAGCATTAAAGATGTATCGGAAATGCCTTTAGATAAAATTGTTATAGGAACAACTGTAATAGTGCTACCTGGTGGCATTGTTATTGGGGGTGTGTATATTGCAGCACAAGAATTAAAAAAAAGATATAGAGTATATGTTGAAGATATGATTAAAAAAAATGAAAAACCAGAACCTTTAATCTCCTGGTTAAATAATAATTATGCAGACCATCTTAAAGAGAAAAAAGATAAGGTAATAATTTCAGTAAATTATTCAGTTGTAAATTATGGAACCAAATTAAAAAATTTTACAGTTGGTAAAGTAAATTATTTATTAAAAAGAAAATAATAACTAATCTCACAGAGAATCTTTAGAAGCTCTGTATACATTGCAAGGTGCAAGCCATCAATCTTAAAATTATGTTTCAAATAATTGATTTTAACTTTTTTTTTGATTTATGTTTATTAATATGTTATATTTTTCTATTATATACCTTTGATATAAAAAATGAAAAAGATATTAGCTATATCTTTGTTGGCAATAACTTAATTTTGGAACATTGCTTATGCAACTAATTTGAATTTTAAACCGAGCATCCAAGAAGATTCTTTAAGTTTAAAGAAAAATTCAGCATTACACCTTTATATGACACCTAAGGAATCTAATGAGATTGTTAATAAAAATAACAACAACTTGTTAGTCTGGAGATAGAAGTTCAAAAGCTGTTGACTTATTATCTAAAGCTGGCTTTACAAATGTATACAGCAGTGTAGTTGAATGATTTGAGGGTAATATGTCTAAAGCTAGACGGAGAGATGTTAATGGTTGGAAAACTCTAATTTGCCTTGAACTTATACTGTAAATAAAGATAAGTTATATCCAAACTAAAACAATTCAGAATGTCTACTAAAACAAATGCAATAATCTCTGACTTACTAATAAAATTTCCTAAATTAATCGTTCATAATACCATGAATGGTTATATTCAAAAAATATTAGAAAAAATTATTTTTGTTAAATTAATTAATAAAAAAATGAAGAAGATTATTGCCATTTAGATATTCAATTATTTCCAAAAAATGACTTAGCTATAAATGTCTATTTTCTTTTGGTAATTGGGGAAATTAACAAAAAAGAAGTTAAACATGTAAACTACTTTTATTGGTTACATGAAGAAATTGCAGAAATACAAAAAAAATCATAAAAGTTATCTTCATTTATTCTAAATTAAAAACACCAGTTTTAATTATTTCTTCTGTTATTGCCAAAAGGACATCAACAACAATAGAATTACCAGCTTGTTTATACATTTGCACATCAGAAACAACCTGTTCAAATGTATCGCAAAACCCCATTAGCCTTAAACACTCTCTTGGGGTTAATTTTCTAAGTCTTTTATCCTTGCCTGTCACATAATTGTCAAAACTTGCTCTATGCATTTTATGCATACTAGCTAATAGTGTTTTAGAAATCTCAGTGTCTATAGTTGGTTTTACTTTGAAATTTTTAGTTCCATCACTCATTACATATTGAATTAATTTATCTGATAAATAATATTTTTCAGCAACAAAATCACCATGTAAATTGTATTGTTGACAAGACCTTTGACACAATCCTATTGTTCCATCAATTTGAGTATATTTTTTCTTTTGTTTTTCTGGATTCCTAACAAAAGAAAGTTGAGTTTCAGATAAATAATATTTAGAATTAACTTGTTCTTGTAAAAAATGAGCCATTGTAGTTTCAAGAGGAAATGGTTTTGGAAATTCAAAAACTCGTTCATGATCATTAAAAACCTATTACAAATATACGTTGTCTATTTTGTGGTATTCCATAATCTTTAGCATTTAGAACCTGGTAATGATACTTATAACCTAATTCATCAAAGGTATTAAGCATTGTTTCAAAAGTTTTTCCTTTGTCATGACTTAACAACCCTTTTACATTTTCATAAATAAACACTTTGGGTTGAAATTCTTTAACACAACGAGCAAACTCAAAAAACAATGTTCCTCTTGTATCTTCAAATCCACCACGTTTACCTGCCATAGAAAATGATTGGCAAGGACTTCCTCCAACAAAAATATCTATTTCTTTACCGATATGAGAACCTAAAAATCTAACATCATGATAAAAATCATCTTCTTTTAATTCATAATTTTCCAAATAACTTTTCTTTACAAAATTAGTTTTTCTTGCTTTTTTATAAATAGATTCAACTAAAGCTAATTTTTCTTTTTTATTTTGTAATTTTTCAATTTCTATTAATTCTTCTGAGCTAGCAATATCTTCAAAAAGGATACCACCATTATCACAAGCAAAAACAATTTCATGAGGAACATTTAAAATTTCTAATGATTGCTCAAAAGAGCCAATTCCAGAAAATGCAGTTCCAACTCTAATCTTAGATAATGGTTGTTTTATAATTGAATCTTTTGTTTTAAATTCTTGAGTTTCTGGATTATAACGAATATTGTTTGTAAACATTATTTTTTTAAAATTATCAATAGTATGTGTATTTTTCATATTTGTTATAAAGTAATTTTCCATTGTAATTTAATAACAAATTGCTGTCAATATTTTATACTTTTATTCTATTCTTTTTTATATCATTTTTATTTAAATTTTTTTCCAATATAGTTACATTATAGTATTTGTGTAATTCATTATATAAATTAGGTCTTATTAATTCATTTTTTTCAAGTTCAAACTGAATGAAATCATTTTCAATTATCATCGTTAATATACTGTAATAATTTTCTTTATTATTTGGAAATGTTGTATGTGTGCTAATTTTATTTGTAATAATTAATTCATTATAATTAATAAATCCAGATTCGTTAGAAAAAAAACTAATCCCAGCTTTTGTTAATGTTTTATTTATAACTAAAATAGGTAAATGCTCTATTTTATTAATATCCTCTATATCATAAATATTTGAGTAAAACACCATATCTGATATTTCTGATTTTAAATTAGCAATAGACTTAAGTTCTAACCATGTCTTCTCAAGTTGTTTTTTAAAATTATTTTCTTTAAAAATAAGATATTGATTAAAGTCAAGAATAGTTATATCTTTTAACGGTTTTATTATAAGTATTTTCATTGTTTTTATATTATCCTTTATTATTAAATCATAATTAAACAACATTTACCATATGATAAATTCAATTTAAAATATTATTAACAAAATTTAATAAATTATGATGTGTTTGATATTTAACATGTGCCTCAATCGTTTTCTCAAAATCTGAATCTTTAGGTTTAATAAATACAAATTTAGTTAAATCATTTTCAATTTGCTTAAAATTTTTTAATAAATCATCAACAAAATAATGTGGATTTAATGCTTCAATATATTTTTTTTAGGATTTTTCCCCTTACTACTTCCTGTAGCAATTACACTATCAAAAGAAAAACCTAATTTTTTTAAATTAGCTTCACGATCCATTTCAGCTTCTTTTGGCATACTTGTAATAACAAAAATTTTGTATCCACATTCTTTAAGTTTATGTGTTGCCTCAATTGCCCCTTCAATTGCTGGTAAGTTTTTCCATCCATTTATATTGAAAAATTTAAAAAATTGCTCTCTATGTTCACCCTCTAGATTAACACCCCAATAATCAATAGCATGATAAGCATTTATATTTTTAACCTCTAATTGTCTACCTGTAAATTCAGCATAAACTTTTCCCCCACCCTTTATTATAATCTAACAAAACTCCGTCACAATCTAGTGCAATGATTTTATTTTTCATTTTTCATTCCTTTAAATAAGCAATCATATCATATTTTATGAAAATTACATTTAACTATTTTATTAACATTGTTTTTAATAAATTTTCTTATAAAATAATAAAGATAAGAGAACAGGAATAAAGATGAAAGATTATAAATGGTTAGTTTGTAGTTCATTACAAAAAAGTATTAGACGTGGTAGATTTGATTTAGCAAAACCTTATGTGGAATTTTTATGGGAACATGATCGTTCTTATTTAACTTATCGTTTAGGCACTATCATTACAGAAGATGTTGGAATTGCTAACATTAAATTATTAGAAGAATATTTAGAAACTAATCTTGAAAAAGCTAAAATAAATGAAAGAGGTGGACTAGACTTTATTGTATCTATTGTAGAAAAGGCTTGTAATTCAGTAAAAGATAGATCTAGTTGCGACCTAGCTTACCTTTCATCTTATTTCAACTTAACTTTTAAAAATGATGAGGAACTTGATTCCATATTTTTAGATGAAAAACAAGATTATGTCAGTAGAGTTAATGCTGGATGGATTATATTAGGTAATGCTAAATTTAAAAATGAACTTTTGGATTTTAGATTAAATTACCCGATTAATACTAAAGATAAAAAAATTGATGACATTGATAGATTTATTGAATTAGTAAGTAAAATGAAGCTAACAACAGAATTAAATAAAGTTATTAAATATGCTTATTTAACTCAAATAGAAAACATATCATTAGGTTTACCAATTGTTCAATCCCTATATAATAACGAATCAAAAATTCCTTCATCGTATATTAAAGTTGGTTCTGTTATTGAAAATAACTACATTAAAGAAACAAGTTATTTTAACAGTAAGTTAGGAATGGAAATTATTTCTGCCGGAATAGATGGTCACACGAAAGAAGGTAAAACAGCTTATTATGCCTACTTAAAACAAAATAATGACTTTATAAGATATATGAGAAGTGAAAATATTGACTACCAGGACTACATGAAAATATTAACTCATTGTATGTTTAGAATAGAAGGACATGAAGTTAATAAAAGAGTTTTTTTCCCTAGTGCAGTAAATATTATGAGAGATTGTGAACAGTTAGTTTTAAACTTAAAAAGTGGAAACGATAATTTAGATTTCCAACAAATAAGAAAAATTTTAATAAAAGATATAGATAACATTAATGAATTAAGACAAATTCAACTTTCATTAATTAAAGAAGATAATATCACTTCAAAACTTAAACTGAAATAATTTTATTCTTTTATATGATGATATATATTCTATTGTTTTTATTTTTAATGTAAATACTGATTACATTTTTTTATTTATACGAACAATTTCATCAACAACATCTAAGCATGTTTTTGTTCCTTCCTTACTAAAAGTAACAACTCTTATTTCATTATCAAATCCAAATAATTGACCATCTAATTTTATTATTTCATTTTTAAAATAATTTATACCAACAATATTTATATCTTTTACTAAAGAAGAAATTAAAAAAAAGTTTAATAATGAAAACTCTACATCTTTTGTTTTGTAGTTTTTATAAACCATTAAACTATAGAAATAAAGGAAAAAAATACAAGATATTAATATAATATAATGATTTAATGAATAATTTCCCATTATTTTTGAAATATAAATCATTCCATAAAACATATAATATTTGATTGAATAATATAATATATTTCCTAAAAATAAAACAATAGAGCTATAAAACATAAATATGTTAATATATTCTTTTATTTTTATTTGCTTAAATAAATAAACACCTAATGTATAAAAATAATAAATTAAATTAGATGGATACAAACCTATTGTAATAAATAGCCGTTTAAAGTCTTTCGGTGACTTTGCTAAGAATATATATGGTGTTAATATAAAAAATATTGAATAAGGATTCAAAACTTTTAAATACACATACGACATTGGACTTAAAACTAAGCTTGCAGCTATAAAATCGTTAAAAAAACTATACTCATTACTTATAGTTTTTTGATTTGTTATTTTATGTATTACAAAAAGTAAAGAGATAACACTTAATATTATAAAAATAATTGTAAAAAATGGGAAAAACACCTTATTTAAAAAATAAGAAATAATCCTTGAAACATTAATAAATCTCAACTCAAAATTTGGGAATGTATCGCTCGGTGGCCAAGAAGTAAAAAAATGAAAAAAACTATCATCTTTCACTTGCATACTATAATCTATAGCATCAAAATAAACTTCAGTATTTAAAATATAGAATAGTAATAAAATACTAGAAAAAATAAATAATTTATTATTGTTTACAAACAAACCCATAACTATATCCCTTATATAAAACACAAACTATTGTGCAAGAACAAGTCATTCATTTTATACAACTAACAACTAAAGTCAATGTTTCTTTTTGACCATATTGACTTTACCCAACTTTAACTATATACTTCCTATCAATATAAAGGTAGAATTATGACTCAATACTTGCAATCATCACCTCTAGAATCTAACAGATTTAATTTAAATGCAGCAAAGCTAGAAATTTATAAAAATAATTATGTTCTTTCTAATATTGTCAAAGAACTTGATGAAAGTCCCTATGATTTAATTATATCAAAAATTAAAACTGAAAATTTTGAGTTAGTTCACTTACTTGAAGAAAAAGGTTTTAAACTTATGGACACACAACTTCAATTTAAATTAGACCTTAAAAGAAAAAAAGAGTTAATAGAGTCTTCTTATCATGAGCTTATTGATTTAATTAAAATTGAAAAATTTTCTATTCGCAAACCAGTTATTGAGGATTTAACTGTAATTATTGAATTAATTGATCAATGTTTTTCTAATTATAAAAGTCATTACCATCAAAATAGATTAATAAATAAAGATAAAGATTATACAAAAGAAATATATATTGATTGGTTTACATCTGGAATGAATAAAGAAATTAATATTGGTAATTCTGTTGTTATTGATGAAGCTAAAAATAAAATTGTTGGTTTTGCTTTTTCTAGTTTTTCTGATGAAAATAAAACCATACTTAATGGTAACTTGAGTTGTGTTGATTCATCCTATCGTTCTAAAAACTTATATTCTGCGATGATTATGCATGGTTCTTTTCAAGCTATGTTGAATAATGTTTTATATTGCACAACTGCAACTCAAATTACCAACAAAACTGTTTTTAAACAGCTTTTAAAACTTGGATTAGAATATGATGAAAGTTTTTATATTTTTCACAAAACAAAATTAGGTGATAAGTGAACTATGCCAATTTAAAGATAAGTATTGTTATTCCTGTATATCAAGCTCAAGACTGCTTAATTGAGCTTAACAATAGAATTATAGATGTAATATCTTATACTCCTTACACTTTTGAGATAATTTATATTGAAGATTGTTCTATAGATAACTCATTAGCTATATTAACTAAAATTAAAGCCGAAAACTTTAAAAATAACATTATTATATTGAGTAATGAAGTTAATTATGGACAACATATTTCTATATTACATGGACTTAGAAAATCAACAGGTGATTTAGTTATTGTCATGGACTGTGATTTACAAGATAACCCAACTGATATACTTTTACTACTTGAATCTTATATCAATAATACTAATATTCAAATTCATCAAATAACAGTTAAAAATCATACAGATTTCTTTAGAAATCTAGCATCACGTTTAGCTATTAATACCTATTCTTTATTTATGCATGAAAATGTTAAAAATAGTGGGGCTAATTTTAAGTTAGTAACTAGAAATGTAGTAAACCAAATAATTAAATTAAATGTTAATTTATTGAGTTTTCCTTTAGACCTATTTTATTTAAGATACGAAGCTAAAAGCTTATTTGGGAATAAAGAACAAAGATATAGTGGAAAATCTTCTTATAGTCTTTACAAGTTAATTGAACTCATGATTCTTACCTTTGTTTATAAAGAAAGTAAACAATGGAGACTAATTTTTATTCCAACAGTAATTTTAAATATATTCCTCATTATTTTTAATATTGAATTAATATTAAGTTTATCTTTAAATGTAATATTAATTTCTGTTTTATTTACTTTTATTAAGTTTTTCAAAAACAAAATAAATAAAATAAAATATCTACAAACCATAACTACAGAAATAACTTAATGTTTACTGCCTTTACTTTTCAAAAAACTTCAAGATTGATGATTTTTGAATCCATGCATCTTCATATCCTAGCTCTATTAATTCATTACAATATGATTTTTCAAATAATAGATATGAAGCTAAACCTCCACCAAGTTTTTCAGTAGCTCCAATTCTATTTAATAATTTAAGAATGTTTTGTGGAAGCTCTTTTACATACATACTCGCTATTTCATCTATTTTCTTACTAGGATTTATAATAAATAAATCTATTTTTTATGGGAAAATCAATATTTTTATTGTTACTATTAAATCTATCAGCCATTTCATTGGTTCTCTGAAATCTCTCAAGATCAGAATATAAGCTATCTATAAATAATCCATTTAAAATATGTCCACTAATTTGTGCTGGACTAGGATATTGTTTTTGCTTAATATCAATAGTAATATCATCACTTACTAAACTTTGTGTTTTATATTGTGATGCCTTACCTGTTCCCATAATCAATATTTTATCAGCACCTAAATGAATTGATGAACTTAATGGTGCTAGTTGCCTCATGCTTCCGTCTCCAAACCATTCTTGTTTTATTTTTTGGGCAGGAAAAATCATAGGTAAAGAACTACTAGCTAATAAATGTTCATAATTTAACTCAGTTTTAAGTCCAATTCTTCTTTCTTTATCTCAATTTTTAATACTGTCTTTTCCTTCAAAAAAAGTAACACTTTGACCCATATGGTATGAAGAACAAGTAACACTACAAGCTTGGACATAATTATTTTTAATTTGTTCTTGTATTTTATTGTAATTTATTTTTTGCAATAATTCCTTTAATGGGCTATTGTCCCCAAAATACATTGGCTTACTTTCTATATCTCTTTTTCAAAATGGAATAAAAGTTTTAATCCAAGGGTATGCAGTTTTTAATATACTAAAGCTATCCGTTTTATAAATTTCACTAACATGGAAATTTTGCCAAATCTTTAAAAGATTATCTATTGCCACATTTGGTGTATCATTTTCAGTTGCTAGATGGACTGCATTTATAGCACCTGCTGACACTCCACAAAAAATTTTGAAAGTTGGTTCGTCTAATTTAACAATGTCACTTATTGCTTTTAATACTCCAACCTGGTATGCAGCACGTGCCCCCACTTAATAATAAAGAAGTTTTTTTCATAACTAAACAATATAACTTTAAATTATGTTAAATCAACTCTAAATTTAATTAATAAATATAATCTTAAAATTATTTACTAGCCGCTATTGAAATTAATATGGATTCTCTATTTTCATTATTTGATTTAAAAATATTATTTTCTACATCTTTTCCGATAAAAGATGAAAACAAATCAGCATTTGTAATTAATGGCTTTACTTCTTTACTTTTAATTTTTAATGCTTTAGATAGTTCAGCTAATGAAAAAATAAAATATTGACATGTGTTATTGCTAGCGATAGCCTCTTGCAACACCCCTTCTAATGCAATTCTATCAATACTCATACTTAATGCATTTTTTCTGCTATTTTTAACCCAACTGTTTGTATATTATTTTTAGTCAATAAATCTAAAAACTTTATTCTTATATCCTTTAATTTTTTTGGAAAATCTATGTCTTCTAATAGTGTAATTTTATTAGAACAAATAGTCTTTTCTTTACTATCATATATAGAATAAAATATTTTTGAACTTGTAACACTGACCCCTAATGATTTCATATGTCTCCTTTAAATATTTTCAATAACTGCTGCTGTGCATCTAACTTGACCACCTAATTTCATATTTTTTTCTCCACCATCAATAAATATCAAATTTAAATTTTCATCATTAAATTTTTTTACAACATAAGTTTTCATTTTTTTAATTTCTTTATTTATATTTTCATCCTTAAAATGATAATTTGAAGTATAGAAAGTTTTTTCATCAAAAATTCCATTATTAAAAGATATGTAACCATCATCTTTTTTATATATTAATGGAATACTAATAACATTAAACCCTAAACTAATTAATTCATTTGTAATTGCTTTTTCTTTAACAATTTTTTCTCTCATATAGACATAATCAACCCAAGTTAATGATTGTGGTAATAATTCAAGAGCCTTTTTATATGACCCAAGAATTAAATTCTTTTCGCTTAAGAATGTTAGATATAAATCCAAATGAAATGAATATCGGTTAGACTCGTCTTCATCTATTCCTATTATTTTTTTATTTGTCAATTTTTCAATAGTTTCAATATTATCTAATTTTATTTTTTTCATGTATTGAAATGATTTTCCACCAAGAAAAATCATTTTTTTAGTAACTAACCTATCTCCGCCATCTCCATAAAACAATAAACTTTTATTTGTTTTTAAGTATTTTTCATTTTTTACATTAGTAACAATAGAATCTTTCCCCGTATATTGACTAATATAAACTTCCTCTGTAAATTTTTTGCTTTTAAATTCTAAAATTTCTGATGCCTTACTAGTAGCCACAGTTTCATAAATACTATATCCTTCAGAATTATGATCTGAAAAAACTCCAGAAATTTGATGTTTAGATCTTAACATTCTATCTTGAGTCCAAGATGTTATTGGATATGACAAAAAAACCAAATTAACATTTTTTAGAGAATAATAATCTTCAATTATCTTTTGTTCTTCTTTTAGTTGAGAACCAACTAACACTGTAAATTGAGTTTCGTTTAATAATTTTATTAAATTCAAATGAGTTTCAACTATAGATAAATCACCTAAAAATAGAATAGTTTTAGTAATTTTCCTATTTGGCAAGTCATCTATTAACTCTATTTCATCTATTCGTTTAGATTCCAAATTTTTATAATTATAATAAAGAATAATAACCGTAGTTATAAATACGAAAATTAAAAGAATATACTTTAAAATAGAATTATAGTATTTGTAGTATTTGTAGTATTTGTAGTTTTTGTAGTTTTTGTAGTTTTTGTAGTTTTTGTAGTATTTGTAGTTTTTTTAATCATTGTTAATTATACATAAAATAGTAACTTTTGTCAATTAAAATCAAATAGTATAATATTTTTTAAATGATAAATTTGCAAAAATATTCAATAACAATTAAAACATAACATAGAATATTAATGGAGTAATTATGAGTAGAGAAATAACACCAATGAAAAGACTTAATGTAAGCATTAATCAATTTAAAGATCATGTTTAAAAAACGTTTAATGAAGCGATGTTAAACAAAACCAAACCACAACACAATCCAATATCCTGGAGAGATGATAGCCAACCTTATTCAAAAGGTGTTAAAAGTGATTTAATTTTTACCCATAAAACCAATAAAGCTTATATTAAAAGAAGCAGTCTTGACCCATCTTTTGCTATATCATTTACATATATTGATTTACCTTTTGATAAGCAAACAATAGAAGTTAGTATTAAACCTAAACCTAACTCTAATAATAATAGTATTTGCTCTAGTGGACTAATGACTGTTAGAGATTTTCAAGAAAAACTAAATAAAATAAACATTGATTTTAAAACAGATAATATACAAGATTATAAAATCATTGACCAAATTTCTAATGTTTTTTTAAATAAAAATTATGATTTATCAGAGCAAATAGAAAATGCATCTCAAGAAATTAAAAAAGTTAAGGAAGATAAAAGAAAAAGAACTTTTTAAAAATCATAAAATTTCTTATTTAAAAGAAAGTAAAGATAATGCAGCTATACATTTAGCTGAAACATCAACACAAATGAATAATGAAATTGATAAACAATTCAGCCATAAGTTAAATATTATTGATACCAAAACAAAATTTAAAACCTAATCTAAATCTTTTAATTTTATATATCTTTTATCTCCACAATAACTTATTTCTTTTTTCTCAGGATTAAATCCAACACCTGATTGGCATTTAATTATTTCATTTCTTTCTTTATTTTCATAAAAAAACAATTGGTCAAATAATATAGCTATTTCTCCTTGCTTATTGATATTAGTATCTTTATTCATTGATATATCAATATTCTTTTTGCAAGGCAATTCTGTTTTAACATTAAAGCATGTTATTTTTTTATCTTCTACAAAAAGTAAGTAGTCTCCAACATTTTGAATATCAAAAATAATAGTTCTGTTTGATGCTCTATCTAATAATTTATCTATAATTGTATTTGAATCAGAAGCATATTTAAAATTTTTTGTTGTTGTTGTTATTTCATATCCAACATTACTAAATAAATCGATTATAAATTCTTTATTGTTTTTATTAAATAATATTTTTTGGTGATTTTGAAACCCCTTAATCAGACTATTATCGGTGGCAAAATCAATAGCTTTATCGGCAGAGTGAATACCATTTAAAGCTGCTCCATTATTTTTTATCAATAAATAAGTATTTTCAGCAAATACAGCTTCGGAATAAATCAAAGCTATTAATGATAGTATTTTTATAATCTTAAATTTCATCTAACTATACTCTTTTCTTATTTGTTTTATCTTCCCTATTTACATCTAGTTCAATTTGACCTTCTAACACTTTAAAAATAGGTGATAAACAAGATATTTCCACAAGATATTCTCTTAATAATATTTTCTCTTCTTTTGTAAATAAATTAAGTGTTGTTTTTAGTGCATTAAAATCTATTATTGAATTATAAGCTCCTAATGCCGCTGACTTATTATCTTGATATGTGCTACCTCCAGCACTTATGAATACATCATTAAATACATCATATACAGATGTTAATGTTTTAAATGGGCGTGAACCGTTCATTAGTAATTCTACGGTTTCATTAAAATCTACCAAAAAACAATCTTTAATTCCCGTAAATTTAATCCTTAATAATTTTAATATATTTTCTTTATCATTATTTTGTTTTTTGATTTTTTTAAGATACAGATTTTTATCTTCTCCCTGGCAAACAATATTATTTGTTTCATCAAAAACTTTAGAACCTATTGGTAGCCTATTTTTAGATAAGCCTATTGGAATATCATTTCCAATCTTTAAAAACTCTAACAATGAAGTGTACCAACTTTCAGTTTTAGGTATAATGTCAAAATCTTTTTGATACTTACCAGAACATAAAGACAATATCATTGGAACTTCTTTGGGCCAATTATTTGGCATAATAGCATCTGATAAATCTAATTTAAAATAAATTAGATTTTTATTTTTTAGTTTTTTCATTTTAAACAATTCCTTTAGATATATAATAACATAATATAAAATAATAACATATAAAATACTAGATTAATATATATTTTAAAAAACCATAATAAAACAATTAACAAATATTAATTTTCATGATACCATATAACAACATTTGGAAAAAATATGTCATTAACTAGTGAATTAAGCAATAAAACATCTAACATACGATTATTTTTTAATAATAATTTTACATTTTCACCATTTATTAATTCAATAAATTCTGAAATTAGTGGATTCCATACATTGATGCCAAAAGATAAAAATAATTATCCCTGGTCAGATGTTGGACATATGACTGAATATTTAATGCTTCTACACATTGGATTAGATGTATCTGAATTGTTTCCTATGAAATTTGCAAAAAATGAATTTAGAAATTTTTATGCTAAAACTAAGTTAAAATATAATGATTCTGCTCCATATTTTAAGAATAGAATAAAATTTAAAGAATTATGTAATAATCTTTATCGCATGTCTACAATTGAAAAAATGTATCGCAGTAAAGATATTGTATCCTCATTGCAATTAAACAATATTTTTATTACTGATTCTGTCTTTCAAGATATGATTAATATTTATTTTCAATCTTTATCTATTAATCCCATTATTAACAATAAAGATAATTTCTTTTGTTATAATCCACTCTTTGATTTAAGTGCCGCTATCGGTGGTGCCGATGCTGACTTATACTTAATTAAACCTAAAGGTAATACCCTTCTTGATTTGAAAACAACTATTCGTCCTCAACTAACAGAAGATATGCTATTTCAGTTACTTGGCTATGTTTTTTTAGATGTTAGTAGAGAACATAAATTAACCAGCATTGGAGTTTATTTAACTAGACAAAATTTAATTTCAGATTGGGATATTTCAACATTAATTTCTAAATATAGTAAATTTGAAACTGTTAAAGAAGCTCAAAATGAATTTGTAAAAGTTCTATTAAATTGTAATATTAGAAAACCAGCGATACGACCAAATATATTTTAACCATTCACCTATTAAAAAGACATACAACATGATAAAAACAATATTTAATTTATTTAAAAAAATCTTAACAATAACAATTAAAGTAAGTGTCATTGTTTTTTTACTAATATTAATACGTTATTCTTATGATTACTTTCAGCCAAATGACCAAGAAGAAAATGAAGTTTCCCTTGCATATAAAGATATGACTGAACTAACTGATAATTTTGATGCCCTAACACAAATTGCTGAACAAGATAGAGTCTACAATTCATTAATTAGTTTTATGCAAGGTAGTTCAATTGAATCTGTGCAGCTAAATAATAACAAAATAACATATACTCTTGAAGATTTTGGCTTTAAAAATCCAAGTAGGTGTAGTGTTTTTATTACTTTTAGTGAAAATCCTGAAATTTTTTGTAAAATGACAGATAGAAGTAAAGCTCGTGGAGATTTATTATTTGTAAGACAAAACAATAAACATTGGGATTGTGAATATTCTGGTAAAAAAATATATGAACCTAAAGAATGCTCTACAAAAAATGAACAACCTATTGCAAAATTACAAGAACCATCATAATTAATATTACCTAACCTATTACAAACTAGTTGTTTTTTTCTTTTTTTCTTTTTTTCATTTAAAATTAAAAGAAAAGAAAATATGAAAAGAACTGAATTTTTTAGTATTTGTAATACAGCAACAGACAATGGAATTTTAAAGTTTGATATAGATATATTAGATTATAATGACTTTCCTACAATTAATAATAATATTCATAAATACCTATTATCTCTATTTACATGTTTAAATATTAGCGATGTTAATCAAACTAATATATTAAAATCTATAAAAATAGATAAGAATTATGACTCTTACTTTGAAGAAGATAATCCTGAATCCACCATATGTCGTTATAATTGCAAATTAAATTTACATGAACTTTATGACCATATGATTATATTGTCTGATTTAAACATTAATGAAACTGTTATCTATAGAATTGAAAATGATAAAAAAATGGACTATATTCTAGTCGATTTGCGGCATCTGATATTAATTTTGACATCTAACCTTCTCCTACAGAAGATAAACTGATTAATCAAATTTTTGATAATCTTTCTAACTTTAAAGATGAAAGATATAAGCGACAATGGTTTTTTGGATTTGAATCTTTATCTGATGCTAAAAATTGGATAGGAAATAACTTATGGATAGAAAAACTTAAAAATGATGGTTTTAAACTAAAGAAAATTACAATTCCAGAATCTTTTGTTATTATTGGTAATAAACAACTTATTTTTATAAAAGATTTAATAACAAACGAAACAACATTAGATTTAGATTTTCTTTTTACAAATCGTGTTAACCCAATGAACAAATAAGGTTAATTTTTTTCTTGCTTGCCTCAATGAAGTTTTTACTTTATTATTATTTTTTAAAACAATCTTATGAATAACTTCAAAATTAATATCCTTTTATCTATTATTGGAATAGCCACTCTATCTGGTTGCTCTACAACACATTCTAATAAAAGAACTCCTGCTTTTAACAATGGAACAAAGACTGACTATTCTTGTGATTATAAACAACCACAATCTAAAAGTGGTTCATTCTACAAAACAGATGGTCCACTTGAATTACCTTCAAATTTAGATGACATATTAAATCCAATACCTATTTTAGAACCCTTTAATAAAGGAAACAGTAAGCCATATTATGTTTTAGGACAAAGTTTTACTCCTATCTCTAATAATAGCTCGTATAAAGAAACTGGTTTAGCTACATGGTATGGAAGAAGATATCATGGACAAAAAACTGCAAATGGTGAAACTTATGATATGTTTAAAATGACTGCCGCTAGTCCAATTTTACCAATACCAAGCTATGCTACAGTTAAAAATTTAAGAAATGGAAGAAGTGTTATTGTTAGAATAAATGATAGGGGACCATTTCTTAAGAGTAGAATTATTGACCTTTCTTTTTTAGCTGCATGTCGCTTAGGTTATGCAACACAAGGAATGACTGATGTAGAAGTTACTAGAATATTTCCTTAAATTTGCTTTCCCAAAATATTTCACTAAAATAAGAAGAAGATAAAAAGGTTTATTATGACTACAAATATAATTAGAAATTTTCAAGGAACGATGGAATTAAATCCAAATAGAATTAGCGATAGTAAATTTGTTCAAAGTGTAAAAAATTCACATGTTAATCTTCTTGACAAATATTTATCAATGAAATCTAACTATAAAAAAGTTTTATCTGATAAACACCCAATAAATATTTCTGAAGAAAATAAATCCATTACTCCAACTCAATTAGTTGAAACTTTTGATTAATTATTTATATTATTGTAATATAGTTTACTGATAAAAACAAATTTCAAAGGATTTAATATGAATACTCTTAATACTGATTTTGATGTATATAGAACAGAAGATGGCACGGTTTCCAAATATATTCATAATGATGGGTCAGAAACTGCTATTAAAATAGTTAAATCAATTCAAACTATTATAAATCCAATTACCAAAGAAATAGAGACTAGAAAAACAGAAAGAAATAAGTATTCAATATTTATTTCTAGTTCCGTTGGATGCTATATGAAGTGTAAATTTTGTCACTTAACACTTAAAAATTCTAAACATATTAAAATTGATGAAAATATGGTTTTTGAAAACCTAAAGGAAGCAATTATTGATAAAGCTATCTTTAATCCAGAATTAAAATCAAAATATGTTAAACTTTCTTGGATGGGTATGGGGGATGCCATTAATAAACCAGATATGGTATATAATGTAACATTAAGAATTTTAGATTGGATTTTTAAAAATAATTATGCCATGGGGCTTGATGGTGTAGATTTATCTACTGTTATGCCGAAACTTAATAATAATTGGATTAAAAAATTTCATGAACTTGAATCAAAACTTCATGAATTTACTATAAATCCGGCTTATAATATGGACAATATTGAATATACTACAGGCTTTTATAGTCATAAAAATATATTTAGATTATTTTACTCTGTTGAATCTGCCATTCAGTATAAAAGAGAAGTTGTTATTCCAAATGCTATGCCAATTATAGATGCCATTAAACAACTAAAAGAATATGAGGCAAATGGGCAATACACTCTTATCTTACATCATTTGCTTGTTCACGACCTCAATGATAGTGAAGAAGAATTATCACAACTTATTTCTTTAGTTAATGAAAATTTCAAAGATAACGAATTAAGAATTTTAAGGTATAATTTTTGTGCCAAAAGCAACTATAAAGAAAGCGAAAGATTTATAAAACAAATAAGAGAACTATCTAAATGTATTAATTTTATTAAAGTTCAAGTTTCTCCTGGAACCGAAGTATCTGCAGCTTGTGGTCAATTTATTGTAAAAGATTTTATAACCAAAAAAGACATCAAATAAATATTGACTTAACACACTTTTTATATATAATATAAAATCATAAAACTAGGAGATAAATATGAGTAAAATGGTTATTAAGAGAGATACACAAGGTTGGATTATTCAAACATATTCATCTTTTGGACTACATCTTTTGGACTAGCATTTCTATTATCTGCCGCAGCAGTTTGGAATTTAAATGGAGTAGGTCTTGAACGAGCATTAGTTGCTGTTTCTATGTTTTTCTTATTATTTGCGACATTTACTTTATCTAAAACTATTCGTGATAAAGCAGATGCAGATTTAATTGAAAACAAATCCGACTAAAACAAATAAATGAAGAGATCTAAAGAGTCATTAAAAAACCACCTAATAAGTGGTTTTAATAATAAAGATAGTCAAAAAAAAGTTATTAAAACAAGAGGCTCTAACTCTCTGTTGAATAAAGAGAATCAACTAATCTACATATACTCTAATACAAACTTTTTTGGATTTGCAACGGGTTGGATTATATTATCATTTATTTTATGGCTTACTTTATTTACATCATTAATTAGTTTATTTGGGTTAATTGTATTTGGTGGTTTATTTTTATTTATAATTAAAAAATATTTTATTTCTACAGAAAACTATCAAATAATAACAGAAAATAAAGAAAATAAAAATTTTGAAGTTGTAATTTTTGAATATAAAAATGTTTTAAATGATGATTTAACTTTAATTTTAAACTAGATTGTTCTAAACTGTAACTATTTAGCATCATTTTTTAATAAATCAATTTTAACAACCAATCAAGAACATTATATTAAAAGTTGTCAGGAACGGCACATTATTCATATTCTTAAATATTTTACATCTACTCATCAAGATAATTTATTTAAAAGCCAAATAAAGTCGTTAGAGCAATTTACAACTATTAATAATAATTTATTAAATATAATTCAAGACGTTCAATCCACCATTGAAACAGGTATAGATGTTAAAGGGATTTTTACTCCTGACTAATATTTATTACAAATACATACTACAAATTTGACACAAAAAACATTGTAGGGTAAACTATAAAATTAAAAAATTGATTTTAATTGATTTTTATTTACACTCAAAATTACAGACTAAAGGACTCATTATGGAACATTTACCAGTATTACAATTAACAACCCAATCAGATAAGCTATTTTTGGGAAAATCAGGTCATGGAATATCTCGCTATGATATTGTTAGTCATCCAATATTTACTAAACTTAATAATAAAATGCAAGGATTTTTTTGGAGGCCAAATGAAATTGATATGAGCCAGGAAAAACGAAGTTTTGATAAAATGACAGAAAGTGAAAAGTTTTTATTTACTAGCAATCTAAAACGTCAAATTTTATTAGATTCAGTTCAAGGACGTGCACCTAGTTTAGTTTTTCTACCACATTGTACTGACCCTAGCTTAGAAAACTGTATTCTTACTTGGGGATTTTTTGAAAGTATTCATAGTGAATCATACACTCACATTATTAGGGCTATTTACCCTGACCCTAGTGTTATATTTGAAGATTTACCTAACATTAAAGAAATTTCAGATTGTGCTACATCAGTTACTAATGCTTATGATGATTTTATAACTAACCCAAATAAGGCAAACCTTTATTTGGCACTTATTGCAGCAAATGCATTAGAAGCTGTTAGATTTTATGTCTCTTTTGCTTGCACATTTTCATTTTTAGAGAGAGGAATGGTTGAAGCCTCTGCTAAAATTATAAAATTAATTGCTCGTGATGAAGCGGAACATTTAGCATTAACTCAACACATATTAAAAATATTACCTAAAGAAGATCCTGAATTTGAACAAATTATTAAGGATAATGAAGATAAGGCTAGAAAAATATTTATGGAAGCTGGTGAACAAGAAAAACAATGGGCAAGATATTTATTTAAGAATGGACCTGTTATTGGATTAAATGAAAATATGCTTTGTGAGTATGTTGATTATTTATTAGCTAAAAGAATGAAAGCTGTTAATTTAACTATGGAGACAGGATATAAAGGTAATCATCCACTTCCTTGGGTTGAAAAACACTTCACTAATAGCAACTCTCAAGTTGCTCCACAAGAAGTTGAAATTTCAAGTTATTTATCTTCTAGTATAATTAATGATATTACGGATGCAAACCTAGAAGATTCATGGAAACAAAACCTAGATATGTAAATTTATTTTAAAAATATAAAACCACGATTAATCGCAAGCCCCTCTGAAACCTTGTTGAAAAACAAGTCGCTTGGTAGGGGTTGTTAAACCAAGCTGATAAACCTACAATTCCAAAGATAGCTTATGCTAGCTTTGGTTCTACTCAAAAGGATTAATCTCTTGAGCAAATAGAGGTTTAACTACCGTAGGTTGAATATAATCCATTATGTTTTTATACCAATGATTTCTATTCTTTCCTAAAGCTGAAGAAACTTCATTCCATTTCAACTTTAGCTTGGTGCTGTTTTAAACTGCGATTTAGTTAATGCTTTAATTTTATTATGTTCAGATTTAACTTTATTAATTAAAGAATCAACTTGATGACTAGTGAATAAATTAGTATTCATAAGATTATGCCAAATAACATTTTCTTCCAAATGAAGATTATTAAACATA